>ERZ839823.25-NODE-25-length-239146-cov-17.442785_pt1 | contig 239146 bp, 226 predicted proteins | sample MGYA00519862_ERZ839823 | MGnify/ENA primary metagenome ERZ839823 (study PRJEB31850, sample SAMEA3708853) | human gut metagenome | biome: human gut; feature: human-associated habitat; material: faeces | place: China | collected 2014 ...
TGAAATGATGACATTTTCAATCTCCTCATTGGAATAGCTGTCTGAAAAATATTTGCTTAACCTCCATGAAGGCATTGGAATCTCAAATCAAAGAGTTCGATAAAGCTATTAAATCCCAGATGGAACTCTTGCCAAACGTATTGATATCCATTTCTGGTATTGGACCTGTATACTCAGCCGGAATCATGGCTGAAATCGGTGATATCAATCGTTTTAACAGTCAGGCTGCTCTTGCTAAATATGCAGGACTTGCCTGGAAGCAGCACCAGTCCGGTGGTTTTGAATCCGAAGTTACAAGACTCATTCCATCCGGTAACCGATTTTTAAAATACTATCTGTTTGAAGCAGCATTTTCTCTTGTAAGATGCGACAAGGAATACAGCGACTTCTACCACCTCAAATACAAAGAGGTAAACAGATGCCAACACAAACGTGCACTCGCATTAACTGCCCGTAAATTTGTGCGTTTAGTCTTTCGACTGCTGAAAGACAACCGCCTATACTGTCCGGTAAAATAGATTCATCTACTTGCTGATGAGCTACGCCCTGTTCATTTTTAAAAAACTGGTCGACAGAGCTTAGGTGGGTGTTTTTTATCTTCTTGAGATATACGCAAAAATGCGCAAAAAATCAATCGTATTTTTTTACGATTGATTTTTTAATTGATTTTGAGTGTAGTATTATTTTTGGGCCAACTGAATTATGACAACTTTTTTAATTATTCCGATTCGGTCTTCCAAAGGTATAAATAAGGTGTAAATTATTTGTTTCTATCTAGAAAATCCTACAAAATCAAGTCTTTCTCGCCATACTTTAAATGTTGCCGTGACAGCAGAAAAGAATTTTAATCATAGTTTTGTTTCTCCTTATTTCGCCCAGAAATGCCCTGTTTTGCAATGGTTTCCGGGGTTATTGTGATATGCTCTGAAATTACAGATTGTGGCAAATCAGAGCAGACTTGAGCATGTTGTTACTACCTGTTAGTAGTAAAATTAGTAGTAAAACGGAAAGGGCTACTATGGGTTTATTTGGTAAAAACGATTTGTTCAAATTTCTTTGACTTTAAATGAAAAACTCAGTGCAAAATCAAAAGGTTTTCTAATACATTAAACATTGTATTTTCTGTTTTTCTGGTATTTTATGTGATATAATCCGATTAAAACTGTTGAAAAACGCTTAATTGTTTACATGCCAAAATAGCGGCTCGCATTTTCTTCTGCAAAAGTTAATGCAACCCACTTCATATTGATTATGGATGATTACAAAATAATCTCTTCCTCTCCCCTCAATATACCCCATCTTCCCCGAATCTCATCCTCACTTTCTTTCCTTCTCCCTTTTCCTCCGTGGTTGCCATCCGGAACACGATCATCCCAAGTACAAAGAACACGGATATCGCGCCTACACCGATATTTTACCTTGCCGGTCACCTGCGAGATCAGGCTGATTACGATTGTGCCAAGGAAAGATGCACCTTTTCCGCATATGTCCATCCGTCCGAAGTATTCGCCGGATTTTTCCGGCGGTATGATCTTGGCGAAATACGATCTGGACAATGCCTGAATTCCACCCTGGAACATGCCAACCAGAATCGCCAGAATCCAGAACTGCCACTGTTCCCTCAGGGAGATAGCGAATATGGCAATGCCAAGATATGCGCCAATACAGATCGTGATAAGTCGTTCTGTTTTATAACAATTGGCTAGCCTGCCAAATATGATTGCAAAAGGAAATGCTACGATCTGTGTGACAAGCAATGCCAGAAGCAGTTTCGTACTGTCGAATCCGAGTGCGGTTCCATAGGCGGTTGCCATATCAATGATCGTGTAGACGCCATCAATGTAGAAGAAAAATGCGAGCAGGGGCAGAAATCTGTTTGATTACTTCCTGTCCCATCCGGTAATGTGCATATGTAGATGGCATATTCTTTTCCTCGCTTTGAATATATTGCTTTCTCAAATTTCTGTTCTATTATAAAATCGAAATTTACCACTCTACTATCATATTTATGTGGAAACCATGTAAAATCTAAGTCAAATTTCTGCATGACGGCTTATTACGAAAAAACGTTGGTTCATATAATGATGAACCAACGCTTCTGCATTCTTTTTCTATATTATATTCTTACTTCTTACATACGAAAATGTGACACCACGCCTGCCATATCATTGGCGGATGAGCTGACTTCCGTTGACATCTCGGTCACACTGTTTACTGTGCCAAGCACCTCATCACTAAAGGAAATCGTTCCCTTAACCGTATCCTCATTTCTCTGTGCGATATCACTTAAGTTCTTGATATCTTTTCCGATTTCATCGGTTTCTTTGCCTAACTGTACGGTTGCATCACGAATGACATCCACACCATCTGCAACATGAGATACATGCTCCTGTAACTGCTTGAATATATTGGCAGTTTCAACCAGCTTCTTCGTCTGATCATTCATAGCATCCTGTACGCTGTCCATAATATCCATTGTCTGGCTGGAATTATAGCTTAACAGATTCACCAGCTCGGATATTTCTGTCGATGCTTCATTACTCTGGTTTGCCAGCTTGCCAATCTCTTCTGCGACTACAGCAAAGCCTTTACCGGTTTCACCTGCCCTGGCTGCTTCAATCGATGCATTCAGAGATAAAAGATTTGTCTGATCTGCAATATCGGAGATGTAACTAACTGCGGCAATGATTTTTTCCACGGATTCATTATTCTGCTGCGTCTGCTTCTGGATGTTCTCAACCTCGGTCATAACATCCTGGTTCGAAGCATCGAGCTGGTTCAACGATTTATCCACGTCATTTCTGGCGTCAAGCATCGCTTTTGTCTCATCGGAAAGGTGATCCACTTCCCCGAGCGTCTTTTCCAGATGAATATTCATATTGTGAATGCTGTTCTTGATATTCTGCGCGTTGCCGGTCTGCTCGACAGCTCCGGTCAGCATATTGTGCAGATCATCGTTGATATTTCCAACCGCATTGCCTGCCTGTCCGGCAGCCGCATTCATCTCCTCAGAAGATGCATTCAGGGTCATGGTATTGTTGCTGATCTTGCCAATCATCGCAGATAAGCTGTCGATAAGCGTCTGCGTATTACATGACAAAGCTCCCGCCTCATCTTTTCTATCCAACATACTCTGCTCGATCTCAACATTGAGATTGCCTTCCGAAATCTGTTTTACCACGTCCATACTGTTCCGGATACTCTTTGCAATTCCTCTGGAAACAAGCAGACATCCGATGACCGCGATTACCAGTATAACAAGGATTGCTACTGTAAAAATCATGGTAATCAGATTCAGGCTCGCATATATCTCCTTGACCGGCATTCCGGCGAAAACCATACCGATGATCTCATCACTGTTATTCTGGTGCACCGGTACATAATATCCAAAATAGAAAGTACCATCTACCAGCACACGATTGGTAAACACCTCATTGCCATCCTGCAGGACATTTTCCACAAGGAAATCGCCTGCCTTAGAACCAAGGATCCGCTTCCCGTCCGCATCCTTTAACGATGTCACAAGTCTTTTATCGTTGTAAAAGAATGTAACCTCAATCCCGGTTTTTGCAGCAATATCATCGATAAAAGGCGTAGACAGCGATACGTTGTAAGCACCCTTCCACACATCCCCGGTCGCATTTACAAAATAATCTCCGGCATTCTGATCATACGCCGCAAGCACGGCATTCGATGTCGCTTTCAGCTTCTGCTTGGCATCGTCCAGCAGTTTATTTTTCACGACTGTATTACTAATGAGAATCGCTACAATACCCATGATGAGTACCGGAATGATAGCCAGTATAAGCATCTTGTACTGCAGCTTCAAATTGCGAAATATTTTCACGGCTATCCCCCCTATTTCCAGTCTACGACTTCCACATTGTGATAATACCAGTTGATCTTACCGGTAATCGTCGCATCATCCAGCGTCTTTCCCTCTTCTCCGATCACAGTTCCATCGTTGGTAAGGATTTCTCCGTCAAACACGCCGAATTCTCCGGACAAAATCTTCTGCTGCATCTCATTTACTTTCTCCTGTGTTCCATCCTCGCACAGAGAAGATAATCCTGTCAGTCCGACCAGACTTTCGTCCATACCGCCATAATAATTCGAACCGTCATATGTCGCATTGACGATACTATTTACATAGGAGGTGTAATACGCACTCCAGTTCCAGATAACCGATGTCAGCGTTGCATCCGGTGTCTCTTTACTCATATCGGAATTATATCCAATCGCCCATGTTCCGTTTTCCTCAGATGCAATCTGGGGAGCTGTCGTATCTACATGCTGTGCCAGCACATCGCAGTCCTTGCCAATCAATGCATCGGAAGCCGCCTGCTCGTCATCCGGAGAAAACCAGGAGTTCGTCACTGCCACCAGCACCTTTGCATCCGGATTGACTTCCTCAACACCCATTGCAAATGCATCAATACCACCGGTACACTCACTGTTGTCGCTGCCCATTGCAGATACATATCCGATTAAATTACTTTTCGTCTTCATGCCCGCTACCAGACCGGACAGATATCTCGCCTGATAGATTCTTCCGAAATAATTTGTAAAATTGCTTCCATTGCTCATGTATCCGGTTCCGTGTGCAAAATAAACATCCGGATACTTCTCCGCATATGCCGCGGTCTCTTCCATGTAACCCCAGCTCGTTGCAAATACAATGTTGCAGCCTTCATCCATACATTCATCCAACGCTTTTTTGATTGCTACATCATCGCCATCGTCTATCGATTCCTTGCGTACAACCTGATCTTCCTTAAGTCCGAGATTTGAAACCATACCCTGAATTCCAAGCTCGTGTGCATACGTATATCCCGATGTATCGGATGCACTGCCGATATACAACACACCGATCTTGACATCCTCTAACGGGATCGTCTTAAGTCCTGCCGGATTGGTCTCTGCCACCTCTGCCGACGCTGTCTGTTCTCCCTGCGCCGTTCCCGAGTTAGAAGTATCTGCCTGATTGCTTCCGTTTTCTACATCGTTTGTCACGACATCCACGATGACGTCATTGCCACAGCCGGATAACGAAAATGTCATCATCACAGCCATCATTACAGTCAGTAATTTCTTCTTCATCTGTAAATCCCTCCCTGTTTCTACATTCGCTTCTCTGATATCGGATGCATGGAAATCTGCCTTTTACCCCGCATCATATCCATACATATTCCTACATTTTATGTATTTTTATATTTTACATTGGATTGTATCATAATTCTATCTTTTATAGATGAAATGCAAAAAAGAGCCGATCACTCGGCTCTTCACTAACACTTCTATTCATCATTACCGTTTCTTATATAATCCTTCGATGTGAAGATCGTTAATCTCTTTTATCAACTGATGTTTGAATTCATCGAACTGTCCGCCATCGCTCAGTTCATCGTACCGCTTCCAATAGTCTAACTTCGGGAGCAAATCCTTCATATATTCCCGCGCCTGTTTCTCCGGGAATTCATCCGTCACCATATGCTTGACTGCAACATCGATCAGATCATCCATATTACTGTATGTATACATGCCATCTGCATAGCACCATTTGCAATACGATTCATTCATTGCCCCATCCCGGTCATGCCCGATAATCTCATCTTCGAGCGGCATGCCACAGCACTGACAAATCAATCTTCTCGGTTGTCCAACATGATGCTATCTTAACAGACAACCGCTTACGATAAAAGCAACCTGCTGTTTCCCCTTAGATATTCTCCGTATACCGGCAATCCGGAAATCCCTTGCACCCCCAGAACTCGCCGAATTTTCCTTTTCGTTTTACCATCATCATTCCACATTTCGGACAGGTCTTGACATTCTGACGTACATCCATCGTTCCTTCCCCGGACAACTCTTTTCCAAGTAATTCAAATACCTTCTGGTTCATCTTACAATCTGTCAATGCGCGGTGTGCACCCACCGTAGAGATGCCATAATAGTTCGCAAAATCACCCAGTCTCCGATGCTTCCAATCCGGAAATACGATTTTTGCAAGGCGCAATGTATCCACGAAATCATTTGGAAGTATCAATCCCATATATTTCTCAAAGTCCCGATACAGAAACTTCATATCAAACGCCGCAATATTATGTCCAACCAGAATATCATTTCCGATAAATGCAAGGAACAGCGGTAACACTTCCTCAAACTCCGGTGCATCTGCCACCATCTCATCATAGATGTGATTGACCGCGCTCGCACCATACGGAATCGTTCGTCCCGGATTAACAAGTGTACTGAATTCATCGATGATTTTACCGCCGCGCACCTTCACGCCGGAGATCTCAATCACCTCATCGTAGTTTGCAGAAATTCCGGTTGTCTCCAGATCATATAACACATAGTCCGGTACATATTTATTTAATTGTTTTCCTCTTTTGTTACTCATTTGTAAGTCCACTTGTTCTCATTTACAATACCTTATGTATCTCATCCCCATTCACAGGAGACAGGCACCGGTGTTCCAGCCCATTTACCACGATCAGCTTCTCTTTCTTCTCTGTCACAACACCGATCACGGCGGCTTCCATTTCCTGCTCTGCCAGATATTCCACCAGCATCTTTCCATCTTCCACGACTGCAAACAGACACCCAGTTGCATCTAGGAGATACGGATTGATATTGAAGAACTCGCAGATTTCAATCGTCTCCTGCCGGATTGGTATATCTACATGCTGTACCCCAAAGCCCTTATCCATCCAGACACCCATCTGCCACAAGGCACCATAGACACCGCCGGACGAGCCATCGTGCATATAACAGATATCCATGCCGGAATCTACAATCATGCGAGCTGCATCCGCAATGCTATACGCATCTTCCTTGACACTTGCCATATCCAGATAGAAATCCGGGAACCGCGTATGCAGTTCTTCCCGCTTTTCCTTCAGAATTATATCTGCACCCATCAGGCCCGCCTGCCCGACCATTACGATATCATAGCCCGGCTTGATCTTCTTTTTATTTGCACAGTAATCGCCTGCTGTTCCTAGCATTGTCACAACAAACTGCGCCCGCGCAAACACTTCAGACACCTGGGTGTGACCACCTAAGATCTGTATGCCCTTTGCTTCTGCATAAGAATTGAAATCCGCCATATAGCCTTTGATCCATGATTCCTTTACATTCTGTGGAAGAAGCATCGTAAGACGAGCCCCCTCGATCTGTCCGCCGGAGCACGCAAAATTATTCATCGCTTTCACCCACGCGATCCACGGCGTATCGCCAATACCATCTGCACTTACACTTCCGTGCAAATTCGCATAATCATTTCCGACTGCTGCCGATACCGAAAGCTTCGGATTCAATCTTCGTATATGTTTAATCACCGAACGCGACAGATAGCGCTCCGGCAAACTTCCTTGTTCCATTCGTTCTTCTCCTTATATCTTACATCATCACGTAATCGCCTGATAATCTACACACATCACTGTACTTCATTATACCAGGCATATATTTATTCCGATTCATCCTATCCAATATACGCATCCTATTCATCATAATTCCTTACGAAGTATATCCACCGTATGTGCTCCTGCTCCGATCAGATCCAGCCTCTCACACACCTTCAACTGATATGCCACGAAAAGCTCGTAGCTCTCCTCACTTAACTGATTCACAAACGGACGGATATAATTGGCTGGTCCATCCGGGGACAAAATCTTCTCCCGCTTCAATCCAACCGCTTCGTTGTAGCCGTCAATGTCCTCAATCCGTTCGAATGCATACAGACTATCCGCTGCAGGTACCGTATGATACGATGCATCCAATGTTCCATTCTTCACGCTTTCTTCTATGTGATTTTCCTGAATACCATATACGACCACGGCATACTCGTTCATCACATAGGCGACCAATATAATTCCGCCCGGCTTCGTCACACGCTTCGCTTCGGAAAGTGCCTGAATCTTCTCCTCCTTCGTCATCAGATGATACATCGGACCGAAGAGGAGTGTCAGATCATAGGTATTATCTTCCAATTTCTTCAGATGCAGCGCATTTCCCTGCATCGCATGCACGTTGCTGTTTTTCTGCTTCAATATACCTAAGTTATGCTTCACCAGCTCCACAGCCGTCACATCGTAGCCTTCCTCACAGAGCGACACACTGTAACGTCCGGTTCCGGCACCGATATCAAGAATCTTAATATTTTCCCGGTTCGTGACCTTCAATTCCTGCATCCGCACATCCAGATAATCATGAATATATTTCATCGTGATGCGGTACTCAATCTGCCCATGCCTGGAATTTAGTCTTTTTTCCTCATTGAATTTATTGTAATATTCTTCGATCTTGTTCATTTTTTTAACCTTCTTATCGCCTGGATCCATCTGGTTACTCTGCACATTTCACATATGCACCATCTGCAAGCTCTGCGATCCTCGCTCCGATTCCCATTCCGAATATACTGTCTTCGGTATCAATCACCAGAAGCGGCAACTCATTTTTCCTCAAATCCTCCGCTGCCCGATACACCAGCTTTACGGGATTTCCGGGCTCTATATCATAGTTGGACTTGCCATCCGTAATCAGCACAGTGAGATGGATATCCTCCGGATATTTGCGGCGATCCGTCAACTGTACCTGTTCTGCCAAACGCAGCCCCATCGCAAGTGGTGTATTGCCCTTTGCTTTCAGCTCCCGCATGTTCTCTGCCGCGACATCCACGCTCTTTGTAAATGGCAGCTTCACCGTAGCATGCTTATCTCCAAATAAGATTAGTCCCACCCGGTCGCGGTCACAATAGGCTTTTTCAAGCATTGCCATCACTGCGCTTTTTGCAAATGCAAGGCGTTTGTTCGCACCTTGCGACCGGCTGGCATCCACAACAAAAAGTACGGTACTGTGCTTCTTGTTGCGATATCGTTTCATACGCAGATCTTCTGGCATGATCTGTCCCTGAAGTCCGTCTTTCTCCATGTGGCTTCCACGTTCCACACATGTCCGGATCGTCGCCGGGATATCAACATCCGAAAGGCCGCACATTTTCCTTTCTGCTTCGGATGGCACCACAGATCCACTGTGCTTTCCTTTTTTTATCTTTAATTGTGCCGCACGTTTCTGTGAAAACGGAAGCTCCAGAGATGCCATCATCTCATCTAGTACTTCTATAATCGAGCGTTCCCTTCCACTTTGCTCAACCGGGAGAAATATTTCCTCCTGCATATCCACATTTTTCTGCTTCGCAGAGTCTAGTCTCCCTCCCCGGATGTCTCCGGTTCACGTTTTTCTCCTTTTCGGGACAATATCTGTTCCATCATCTCCGGATTCATCTGCCCGTTATCCAACGGATTTTTATGCATACGGTGCGGCAGTACATACTGTGCCGCTCTGGAGATATCTTCCTTTTTGACCCGTTTTCTTCCTTCATATGCAGCGATCGTCTTCGCTGTTTTCACGATTCCGATATCTGCACGATGTCCGTCTGTACCATAGGCAATACAGATCTCTGCGGACAGGCGCAGAAGTTCCCGGCTCATTGTCACCTCTGGCAAAAGTGCTCTGGCTTTGTCGATCTTCGTGCGCAGATGCGCCTGACGTTCCTCGAATCTCTTACAAAATACCGATGCATCCTGTTCGTAGGCAAGCCGGTTTTTGACAATCCGGATTCGCTTGTCTACATCCTCCTCTGCTGTCACATCCACAACCATTCCAAACCGGTCAAGCAGCTGTGGTCGAAGATTTCCCTCCTCTGGGTTCATCGAACCGATCAATATGAACTTTGACGCATGCGTACAAGAGATTCCTTCCCGCTCCACTGTATTTCTGCCCGTTGCCGCTGCATCTAACAACAGATCCACGATATGGTCATCGAGCAGATTTACCTCATCGACATACAGGATATTTCCGTCTGCTTCTTTCAGAAGTCCCGGTTCAAATTTCTTTTCTCCATCCTTCAATGCCGCCTCAATATTGATCGTTCCTGCAACACGATCCTCGGTTGCATTTGCAGGAATCTCCACGATTTTCAGCTTCCGCATCAGGTTCGGGATTGCACGGACGACAGTCGTCTTGGCAGTTCCCTTCTGTCCCCGGATTAGTACACCGCCAAGTGCGGGATTAATGAGATTCAGCACGATTGCTTCCTTCATCTTCTCCTGACCGACAATCGCCGTGAACGGATATACATTGTCTATCTTTTTCCTTTGCATCTTACTCCTCTGCCTCTCCTTCTGCCTCGATATAAGCCTCCCGGATCGATTCTAACTCTTCCTCGGTTGCCTGATAATACCCTCGATGATTTGCTTCCATAAGGCGTTCCATCATCTTCATATACGCCCATTTGTTACTCTTTGTCATCTGCCTGCGCAGTTCTTCATCCGCCACATAACAACGCGTCATCTCCGAAAATGTCTGGCTGTCCACTGCATCCGTCGATGCCGCAAATCCCATCACATTTTCAAACCGCTTTTCAATCTGCTGCACGCCATGATAGGTATGCCGCATCATGCCCTCGATCCATGCAGGATTCAACAGGCGCGTTCTTATTCCCCGGTTCAGCGCTTCCTGGATATCCTGTACCTTGACGTCTTCCCCGACGGTATCTGCGACAAGCATCACCGGCTTTTCGCCCTTCTGGTTTTCCACCGCCTTTGAAAGTCCACCATAAAACTCATAATAATGATCGAGATCGGTGAGTTCATATTCCACGTTGTTCCGTATCTGCGAGATGTAGTCTACATTTTCATATTGATGTTTCAGTACGCTGGCTGCTGCCTCGCCTCTGTGCCGGTACGAATACGCATACGAAAGATCCGCTGTAAAGCCTGTTCCAAGCTCCTCCGCTGCTTTCCAGCTTCCTTTTTTCACAACATCCGTAAGACGCGTCGCATATTCGCCCTCCTTCGGGCCGAAGATCCGGCAGGACGCCATCTCCCATGCCCGTGTCTCGTCCATTCCCTGCTCTTTCATCAGTGTATGCGCCAGTTTTCTCGTATTTGCCGCAAAATAATTTGCCTCATCCGTCTCATCCAACGCAAGAATCTGTTGTAGCATTTCATTCAGGTTATCTACCAGATTCGGATACATATCCCGGAAGAATCCACACATATGGATCACCACATCCATACGCGGTCTTCCAAGTTCCTCCCGCGGGATAATCTCCAGACGGTCATCAAAGCTCGCACGATCCGTCCTTAGACGGAGTCCCAGATAATATAAGATCTGCCCGACTGTCTCGCCCTGGCTTCTGGATGTCTCTAATCCCCAGAGAATCACGGCTGTCGTATCTGGATAACTGCCTGTCTGCTTTTTATATTGTTCCACGGCAAGCTGTGCGGCTCTTGCGCCCCGCTCATATGCCGTTTTAGTCGGAACCAACCGCGGATCAAACTGCACAAGATTCCGCCCGGATGGAAGGATATCCGGATTTTTCACCACATCTCCCGCAGTTCCAACAGGGACATATTCCCCATCTAAGGCATGTAAAAGTCCCTGTGCCTCCTCCGCATTCATCACATGCAAGCCATCCGTGATCAGACTATTTTCATATTCATACAAATATTCCTCAATCTGCTCAAGATCCCCTGTACATCCACATGTCTCTGCCAGATGGTCAATCTGGTTCATCAGATCATCGCAGCGTTCCGGTGCACTCTGCATACTCTCCCTATACTCAGCGATCGTCTCTTTTAATTCCTGCAATTCACCATATATTCCACTTTTTTTCAAAGCAGGTGCCTGATAACTGATAATCGTAGCATGCGTTCTCCGCTTGGCTATCATCGCTTCCGAAGGATTCCCGATATAGTAATAATAAAAATGAGGAGCTGTCCCGATCAAACGGTCCGGCCAGCATTGTCCCATCATGCCATTGTCCTTACCAGGCAGGAATTCCAAAGTCCCGTGTGTACCAAAATGAATCACTGCATCCGCGCCAAATTCCTCATCTATGTAGCGATAAAATGCCTGATATGCCTTCGGTGGTTCCTGATTCCGGTCATGGTAGTTCTCGATGATATCCGCTTTACTGTCTCCGTCCTGCCGCAACGGCTGTAACCCAAGAAAAACATTTCCACATCGAATCCCCTTCACTGGATAGTCCTCTCCATCCAGCCTGTATGTAATCGCAGCCTCGGCCTCGTCGCTCCACTGTGGCGCATTGCAGTTCCCATCCAGCACGAACGCCTCCCGAAGCTGTTCCGCAGTCAGGGCTTCCACCTGATATCCCGCCTGTTTTAACTGCTTCAAAGCTTCTGCCGCCGATGCAAAGGTATCAAGAAATGCCGCGGATGCAACATTGCTTTCGCCCGGCGGGTAATTGTAGAACACGAACGCCAGCTTCTTATCCTGATTTGCCAGCTTCTGTAACCTCAGATATCCTTCCAGCCGTGCCACAAGTGTATCAATCCGTTCTGTAATCGGCTGCAATTCGGATACCGTCGCTTCCCCCATCACACCAACCGGAAACGTGAGGATTCCCCCATCTAATTCCGGCAGCAACATACTGATCAGGAACTCGCCCGGATTGACCGCGGATGCTTCCTGCCATCTTTGCTCTGTGATTTTCGTCAGGCAGAATGGCTTGATATACGGCACCTGCAGTTCCTTCAGAATCTGCACTGCACCGTCTGCATTTCCGCCCATCGGACCTGCCCCCAGACGAAATGGCATCGTATTGATCACTGCAGATACCGGATATTTCTTCTGGCAGAGATAACTCTTTAATTTCTCCTGATCACGATCCTCATTTTGTGAGAATGCAATCGGAAGTATGTTATATTTTTCTCTTAATTTTTCACAAATGATACGCACGATTGGCAGATAATCGTTCGGATATGCATGTCCGTAAAACAAAAATGCTATCGTATCCCTGCCTTTGTCATACGGATTTTTCTTCCAATATTTCTCGAGCGTATCTTCGCATGCAAGTGAAAACGGATCTTTCAGATAGATTCCGTACCGCATCGTACAAGGCTTTTCCTTCGGCAGAAAGCTCCTGCCGCAATATCTTCGTAAAATCAGATAGAAGAATGATTCTATATCCGTGTAGGTTGCCTGCTGCCAATAGTCCATCAGCAAAAACACCTGCTTCATATCCTTTGTCATGCCAAATGGAAGGACATTGCCAAGGATCATCGCCATTCTTCGTATCCGGCGCATCTTCTCTAACGCACTGGCTGTCGGTTTTTTGTTTTCCTTCGTATCCGCTTGCTTAGCTTCCTCCTCTGACACATCTCCTGTCTGCGGTTTCTTCTGGGAGGACTTCATCATTTTACCCATTGCTTCCATGGAAAATGTTCCGAGGCGCAGATATTCACGCAATTCGTTACCAATCACAATCCGTTGTCCCCGGCACTCCTCTAAACCGCGTCTGACAATCTCCCGCAACGCCTCTGAAACGCCCATCAGGTCAATGATTGCAACATCCGCCTCACGGACTGCATTCTCCAGAATCTCCGGATGCATCAGATATTTGTTTTCCATTCCTGCCACATAAAAGACTGCAAAATCAATTGCATCCTCCGGGTATTTTTTTGCATATTCTTTTTGAAATATCTGGATCTGTGAAAGTGCAGATACGGACACTGCAATGATTGTAATTTTCATCTGATTTCTCCTATTTTAAGTCGTACATTTATTTCTGGCATATACATCAGATTTTATCATTTACGTGCCGCATATACAAGCCATTTCTCCGCTTACCATATCTCCTCCTGGCGCTTTTCCGGCTGAAAATGTTCCTTTGCAAATCCCATATCCTGCACTAGCTCCAGCGTACCGAGATACTTCCCCTCTTTATCCCGTACCGCCATGTATCTGACAAGCATGCATTTTCCATTTTTGTCCATCCAGATTGGAACCTCGTCCAATGCCCCTGCACGGAACTCTCCAATAATTCTTCGCACGGTCGCTTCAATCTTCGGTGGGTGACAGGAAAATACTTCCCGGTCGATTGCCATCCCCGGACGTTTAAAATCCTTCGGCCCTTCATTGAAGAATCGATTGATATTGTCCACATCCACAAATGTGATTTCCATCGGAATCGTATTCAGAAGTGCGATCAACTGCGCAATCGTCAGATGCCCGCCCGGCATACGGATTTCCGTCTCTGTGAGCGACGTCTCCGGCACATATTGGTTATCCTCTGCCTTCTGCCAGATCTCCGGCTCCACGCCGAAACAAACCGCATAATCCTTCTGGTCATGGTAGATGCCGATCCACTCTTTCTCCGTGAAATTCGCCGCACAGTTCGGAAACAAAATATTTGCCTCTTTGTAGACCATCTCCTGTGCCCGTGCTACCACCGTTGCGAACCGCTCCTGCCATTCAGGTTCCTTATCATTCATCTTCGCAAGAAATGAGATTTCATCCCGGATCTCATCATCAACCGTCCACATCACACTTGCCGGTCCGGATATCCCATACCGTACATTCAAAACCGGATACAGAAGATCTCCCTTCTTCGCATAGTGAATGGAGATGCCACGCAACGATTCCAACGTCTTCTTATTTGCACTGCCATCTTTGATTTTCTCCTCTGCCTGCTCTAATAGCATAGCAAGAGCACCATTCTCATTTGCAAACAGCCACAGCGGATGTCCTTTGATCTGTGCCAGCTCCCGCGTCTTTGTCTCCCGCTCTTCCCGCAGTGTTGACGCATGCACTGCCTTTTCCGCATTCGCAATCTGTTCCTCCCGTGTCTTTCCATGAAAGAGTGCGGCATGTACATCACACAGCTTCTGCACATCAGAAAGTGGTGTTCCCTCCGCAAGCATCTCCTGTTCTGCCTTCATGATCTCCGCAGGATCAACATCCTTAAATACTTCCACGAAATCTTTTCTTACTGCTTCCAGCGGCTCTCCATCTCCAAGCCGCTTCAGATATTCCTTCAATGTCTCGATTCGATCCTTCATACGAATTCCTCCATTTATTCACGAATCAAAAATACGAGAATTGCTTCTGGCATTTCTGATATATCAAATGTCTGATTATTCTCGTATTTCGGATTCCGCATTCTGAAATTAGTATGTCAGTTATTAAATTATTTCATTCCAGCATTTTGCAAAAAATCCCGGTGCTTTCACACCGGGATTCGAACACTCTCTATTTAATTGTCCGAACAAGCTTATGCTTCCAGATACTTATCGATACTTGCAAGCTTCACGCAAAGCACGAAAATCTTCGATGCTGCTTCCATCTCTTCCACAGATGGGAACGATGGAGCAATACGGATATTGCTGTCTTTTGGATCTTTGCCATACGGATAGGTTGCACCGGCGCCTGTCAGTACCACACCTGCATCCTTACACATTGCTACGATCTTCTTCGCACAGCCCTCGAGTGCATCAAAGGAAATGAAATATCCACCGAGCGGCTTTACCCACGAACCGATCTCCAGTCCTGTAAGCTCCTGATCAAATGCATTTAAAACTGCCTCGAACTTCGGACGTAAGATATCCGCATGCTTCTCCATATGTGCCTTCAGTCCATCAATATTCTTGAAGAATCTTGTATGACGGAGCTGATTGATCTTGTCATGACCGATTGTCTGTACTGTCAACTGCTGCTTGATAAACTCTACATTTGTTGTAGAAGTTGCGATTGCAGAAACACCAGAACCAGGGAATGTGATCTTCGATGTCGAAGCAAACATATATGCCATGTCCGGATTCCCAGCCTTCTCACACTCCTCTAAGATATTCGGAATTTCTGCCTGCTGATCCTTATACAGATGATGGATGCAATATGCATTATCCCAGAAGATACGGAAGTCTTCCGCTGCCGGCTTTAATGCTGCAAATCTTCTTACCACCTCATCGGAATATACGATTCCGGTTGGGTTTGAATACTTTGGCACGCACCAGATACCCTTCACTGCGGCATCGTTATTTACGTATTTCTCAACCAGATCCATATCCGGTCCATCGGAATTCATCGGGATGTTGATCATCTCAATGCCGAAAAACTCTGTGATTTTAAAATGTCTGTCATATCCAGGTACCGGGCAGAGGAACTTGACCTTATCCAGCTTGCACCAAGGAGTCGAACCATTGACACCGTGTGTCATCGAACGGGAAACTGTATCGTACATAACGTTCAGACTGGAGTTACCATATACGATGATGTTCTCCTTCTTGACTTCCATCATGTCTGCCATAAGCTGACGACACTCTCCGATACCATCCAGATCTCCATAGTTTCTTGTATCATTTCCAAGCAAGGTACGCATATCAGATTTGCTATTAATCTCATCTAACATCTGCATGGAAAGTGCCAGCTGGGAAAATCCAGGCTTTCCTCTTGCCATATTGAGGTTCAGGCCTTTTGCCTGTTCTTCCTTGTATTCCTCCATAAGAGCGGCTTTTAATGTCAATAACTCGTCTTTACTCATATCCTTGTATTTCTTCATTTCAGCTACCTTATACCTTTCACATTTATTTGCATCGTATAAATTATGCATTTAAACCGACTGTTTACTATTTTATAGACATTTCCCGCAAAAAACAAGAGTTAAATTGATTTTTTTCTATATTTTTTCTCTATATTCAAGGTATTTACTTTAGATTTTTATGTATCTGCTATTTTCATGTGTTCATAACAGATTTTATATCCTCTCCATATAATCATTTATACCTTTAATCATTTATACCTTCCTGCAGCGACAAAACGCCCTGCCATATGGAATACATCCCATACAGCAGAGCGTTTATCTGTGGTTTATATGTTTTTATTTTGTATATAACAAATTCTTATTGGTTCCACTCAATCCGATTATTCCTCATAAGGAAGAACTGCTCCATCGTAAGTATCGTTGATGTATTTCTTCACATCGTCAGACTTCAATACATCGACCAATGCCTTAATCTTTGCACTGTCCTCGTTTCCTTCCTTCACTGCGATTACATTTACATATGTCTTAGCAGCTTCAGAATCACTCTTCTCGTAAGCAAGGGCATCCTTTCCTACAGAGAAACCAGCAGCAAGTGCATAGTTACCATTCAATACGACAAATGCTGTCTCATCGACAACTCTGGCTACCTGTGCAGCCTCAAGCTCAACAATCTTTACATTATGTGGATTCTCAGCGATGTCATTGACCGTTGCGTTGATACCTGCGCCATCCTTCAATGTGATGATGCCATTATCCTGCAGAAGAAGCAATGCTCTTGCCTCGTTTGTTGTATCGTTTGGTACTGCGATAGAATCGCCGTCTGCGATCTCATCCAAGCTCTTCTTTGTTCCCGGATAGATACCGAATGGCTCATAGTGGATCTTACCTGCAACAGCAAGGTGTGTGCCCTTCTCCTCATTGAAGCTTTCCAGATATGGTACATGCTGGAAGTAGTTGGCATCGAAGTCTCCGCTTTCTACCACTTCGTTTGGCTTTACATAGTCATCAAAGACAGTCACCTGCAGATCATAGCCCTGCTCCTTAAGCTTATCCTTTGCATACTCCAGAATCTCAGCGTGTGGTGTTGCAGATGCTGCAACTGTGATTGTCTTATCGTCCTCGCCGCTCTTCCCGCAGCCTGTGAGTGCTCCTACCAAAAATGCACCTGTCAGTGTCAGTGCGAGTAATTTCTTAATTGATTTCTTCATAATTCATGTCCTCTCTTTCCTGTTTTTGTGATCATTGAAAACTTTTATAAAATGATCCATTACTTTATATATAAGCAGGTTCCGGTGTGCACATTCCGATACCCGCATATATTGCACATTATTTTCTGCGGTCCAGACGGTTTGCAACGAACATGCCAACCGACTGGAATACCTGTACGATCACGATCAGTAACGCCACCGTAACAAGCATGATGTCTGTCTGATACCGGTAATATCCGTAACGGACTGCGATATCTCCAAGTCCGCCACCGCCGACTGCACCTGCCATTGCGGAATATCCAAGGATCGTTCCGATTGCAATCGTTGCGCCTGTGATCAGGGAAGTTCTCGCCTCAACAAGCAATACCCTGAAGATGATTCTGCTATTGCTTGCGCCCATTGCCTTTGCTGCTTCGATAACTCCGTAATCGACTTCCTTTAGTGAAGACTCAACCATTCTTGCGATAAATGGAATCGCCGCCGCTGTCAGTGGGACGATCGTTGCGGTAGAACCATAGCTTTTTCCAAGCAACAGTCTTGTAAATGGAATCAGCAGGATCAACAAGATCAAAAACGGTATGCTTCGTACAATATTCGCAATCACATCCAGAATCTTATATACCACCTTGTTTGGCTTCAATCCCTCTTTATCTGTGATACAAAGGAGAATTCCCATCGGCAGTCCAAATAAATATCCAAATACAGTTGAAACAACTGTCATGTATAACGTCTCAAGAATACCTGTTCCAATCATGGAACGAACCTGTTCTGTCCACATTAGAACGCACCTCCTGTCTTTATCTCCGACAACTCTTCTATCTCAAGTCCCCGGTCAATCAGATACTGTTCCATCGCTTTCACATTCGTGGAACCATTCGGAATCTCCAATATCATCTCTCCCTTTGCCACGCCGCCGACATTCTTGGTTGCAGCTTTCAGGATGTTGATTGGCTCCTTAAATGTCAGTATCATATTTGCAATGACCGGTTCAAATGCGGAGTTCTCTGTAAATACGATTCGTATCTTCGTTCCGTCCTGAATCTGACTTGCTGTCTGCTGATCGTCACCGGTGGTATCTCCACCATCGTCCTTTCTGAGCAGTTCTCTTGCCACCTCTGACTTTGGATGATTGAAGATTTCCACAGTACTTCCGTTCTCGACCACCTGTCCATCCTTCATAATTGCTACCCGGTTACAGATTTCCCGGACTACTGCCATCTGGTGTGTGATCACGACGATCGTAATACCAAACCGTTTGTTGATATCCTGCAGCAAAGCGAGAATCGAAGAAGTTGTCTGTGGGTCTAACGCACTCGTTGCCTCATCACACAGAAGAATCTGCGGATCGGAAGCTAAAGCTCTTGCGATTGCCACACGCTGTTTCTGTCCGCCGGATAACTGAGATGGATACGCTTTCGCACGATCCTTCAGACCTACGATATCCAGAAGCTCATAAGCTTTCTTCTTTGCCTCAGCCTTCGACTTCCCCTGAATGAACAATGGGAAGCATACATTCTCCAATACGGACTTCTGCATCAGCAGATTGAAATGCTGGAAGATCATGCCGATATGTTCCCGCTGCTTGCGAAGCTCTTTCTCGGAAAGCTTGCTCAGATCCTTATCCTGCACGATTACCGTTCCCTCAGTCGGAACTTCGATATGGTTGATGCATCGTACGAGTGTACTCTTTCCTGCACCGGACATACCGATGATTCCATATATGTCTCCGGCTTCGATGTCGAGCGTCACATGCTTCAACGCGTCAATCTCGCCGTCTTTTGTCTGAAATTTTTTGGATACATCTTGTATCTGGATGATTGCCATAGACGTACTTCCTTTCCCTTGCAGGTTTTATACCCTACTTTTCCTATCTGATATACTATTTATTTCCCTTTCATGGTTTCAGATTATAACGTGCTTCTTCTGTTATGTCAATACAGACAGTCATACATAAAAATGATTGTTTGTTATAATCTATTCCTATACCAAAAAGACTACGCAATACTCATATTCCTGAATATTACGCAGTCTCATTTGTTTTCTTATATTGTTTTTGCAACTCTTATGTTCAACGCTTACTTTGCGTCCAGAATCTCTCTTGCAATTTTTTGCTGTTCGTCGGTTGGAGGATCGATTCCTTCCAGCTTATAAGGGATTCCAAGGCGCTCCCACTCCTGGATTCCAAGCTTATGGTATGGCAATACCTCCACACGGTCAACCGTCTTCAAAGTCCTGATAAACTCAGCCGTCTTCTTCAGATCTGCTTCGTCAGTTGTTACGCCCGGCACAAGGACATGTCGAATCCACATATGCTTTCCCTGATCGGATAGATACTGTGCCAGGTCTAATATATTCTTATTCGAGAACCCTGTCAGCTCCCGGTGTTTGTCGTCCTCAATCTGCTTGATATCAAGCAGGAACAAATCAGTGAGTGCCATCAGTTCATTGAACTTCGGGAAGAAAGGCTCCTCTCTTGTAAATGGATTGCCCGCTGTATCAATCGTTGTGTGAATCCCCTGTGCTTTTGCAAGCTTGAAGAATTCGATCAAAAAGTCCATCTGCAGAAGTGCTTCGCCTCCGCTGACGGTTATTCCTCCGTCGCCCTTCCAATACGGCTTATAACGAAGTGCCTGCTTGAGCAGATCTTCCGGAGTTCTCGCTTCAACCTTGACGCCTTTATCTAGTAGCAGTTTTGTGTTCTCTTCAATTTTCTTTTCGAGTTCTTCTCGTTCTTTATCATCCGTTGTATCAGCATAGAGCTTTGTGTAATCGGTTACCAGATTCCACGTCTCCGGGTTATGACAGTACTTACAACGCATCTTACAGCCCTGCAAAAATACTACAAATCGGATACCTGGTCCATCTACGGCTCCAAAGCTTTCTGTTGAATGAATATAACCTAAAATCTGTTTCTTCTCCGGCATGTTCCACCTCTAACAATTTTATTTTTATAAAAAGTCCCGGAGATAGTATCTCCGGGACTCCAGTGAATTACTTATCTATCAAAAACATTTTTGACAAACTTCTAATTAAAGTGAGTCATGGAATGTTCTGTTGATAACATCGAGCTGCTGCTCACGTGTAAGAGAGATAAACTTAACAGCGTATCCAGATACACGGATTGTGAAGTTAGCGTACTCTGGCTTATCTGGGTTCTCCATAGCATCCAGGAGCTTATCCTTACCGAATACGTTTACGTTCAAGTGGTGAGCGCCCTGATCGAAGTAACCATCCATAGCGCTTACAAGCTTCTCAGCTCTCTCAGCCTCATCATGACCAAGTGCAGATGGGTTCATTGTCTGAGTATTTGAGATACCATCCAAAGACCACTCATAAGGAATCTTAGCAACTGAGTTCAGAGATGCAAGAAGTCCTGATGTCTCAGCACCGTAGCTTGGGTTAGCACCTGGAGCAAATGGTGTCCAAGCACGTCTACCATCTGGAAGGTTACCTGTGAACTTACCATATACTACGTTAGATGTGATTGTAAGGATAGATGTTGTAGGCTCTGAATTACGGTATGTGTGTCTCTTCTTGATGTCTGTAAGGAACTCATGAAGCAGCCATACACCGATATTATCTGCTCTGTCATCATCATTACCATACTTAGGGAACTCGCCTTCGATCTCGAAGTCTTCTGCAAGTCCTGTCTCTGCGTTACGGATAACCTTAACCTTAGCATACTTGATAGCTGAAAGGGAATCGATAACGTGTGAGAATCCGGCAATACCTGTAGCAAATGTACGACGTACATCTGTATCGATCAATGCCATCTCTGCTGATTCATAGTAGTACTTGTCATGCATGTACTGAATCAGGTTCAGGATATTTACATAAAGTCCTGCTAACCAGTCAAGCATCTGCTTGTACTTAGCAAGTACTTCATCATAGTCAAGGTACTCAGAAGTAATAGGAGCGTAGTCAGGACCTACCTGCATTGGCTTACCTGTCTTCTTGTCAAGGAACTTCTCATCCTTACCACCGTTGATAGCGTACAGGAGACACTTAGCAAGGTTTGCACGAGCTCCGAAGAACTGCATCTCCTTACCTGTCTGTGTAGCAGATACACAACAGCAGATTGAGTAATCATCGCCCCAGATTGGCTTCATTACATCATCATTCTCGTACTGGATTGAGCTTGTTCTTACAGAAATCTTAGCAGCATATGTCTTGAAGTTGTTAGGCAATGCTGAAGAGTAAAGTACTGTAAGGTTTGGCTCTGGAGCAGGTCCCATATCCTCAAGAGTATGAAGGAATCTGTAGTCGTTCTTTGTAACCATTGAACGTCCGTCCATACCAATACCACCGACTTCAAGTGTAGCCCATACAGGGTCACCTGAGAACAGCTCGTTGTATGACTTAATTCTTGCGAACTTAACCATACGAAGCTTCATTGTGAAGTGATCGATAAGCTCCTGAGCCTGAGCCTCTGTAAGCTTACCAGCCTTAATATCTCTCTCGATATAGATATCAAGGAATGTAGATACACGTCCTACGGACATAGCAGCACCATTCTGTGTCTTGATAGCTGCAAGGTATCCGAAGTATAACCACTGAACAGCTTCCTTCGCATTTGAAGCTGGCTTAGAAATATCATAGCCGTATGACTGAGCCATAACCTTCATCTCCTGAAGACGTCTGATCTGCTCTGTCAACTCTTCTCTCTGACGGATAACGTCATCATACATATTACCATCGCCACAGTTAGCCTTATCTTCCTGCTTCCAAGCGATCAGCTGATCAATACCATAAAGAGCGACTCTTCTGTAATCACCAACGATACGTCCACGACCATAAGTATCTGGCAAACCTGTTACGATATGTGTATGACGAGCTGCCATCATCTCTGGTGTATAAGCATCAAATACTGCCTGGTTGTGTGTCTTGTGATAATCTGTAAAGATCTTGTGGAAGTTCTCGTTTGGCTTGTATCCGTACATCTCGAGTGCTTCCTCAGCCATCTTGATACCACCATAAGGCATAAATGCTCTCTTAAGTGGCTCGTCTGTCTGAAGACCTACGATCTGCTCAAGATCCTTTGTCTCTGGATCAATGTAACCAGGACCATATGCTGTAATGCTGGATACAACATCTGCGTCCTCCTTCAATACACCACCGTTGTCTCTCTCTGCCTTCTGAAGAGCCTGAAGCTTATCCCAGAGCTTGTTCGTAGCATCTGTTGGTCCTGCAAGGAAGCTCTCGTCTCCATCATAAGGTGTGTAGTTGTTCTGGATGAAGTCTCTTACGTTGCACTCTTCCTTCCAGAGTCTACCTGTGAATGATTCCCATTCCTGGTTCTGTAACATAATAGTTTCTCCTTTCAAATTATTTATATTATGTTTTATATTAGATGTAATATAAACTCTGACTGTATTATACAAAATGTTTCAAATAAAATCAATAATCCTTATTGTTTTTATTGTTTTTCTTTTCGTACATCAACTGTCTATCCGCTCGATTTTAAATACATTCAGTGTATCCACATCCGGACATGCAAAAACAGCGGTACCGTTCTCCTGTCCCGGTATCTCGCCGCCATACCGGAGGATATCCACGTATGGGAATGCAACGTGCATTGCCATCGGACACAGCTTTCCCCGCTCCGTATCAAAATCATAGGAATCACCGATCTTATGACCTCTGTGACATCCCTTTTCACCCTTCTGATCAATCAGTGTGATCCGAATCCTCGGTCTTGCCATCAGTCAAGCACCTCCAAACAGGTTTCAAGCGGAATCCCCTTATATTTATCTACATTATCCGCATTTACCCTGATCATAATCTTCACGGCATCCATCGTCTCTGCGGTTGCAGTCTGCAGATCTTTACCGCTCATAAGCTTTCCGATAAATACAGCCGAGAAGATATCTCCGGTTCCCGGGAAACGTACCGGAATCTCTTCGAAATCAACCTTAAAATATTCTTCCTTCTTGTGGTCGTATCCGACAACCGATCTGCAGTCTGTGCCCGCGATCTTCGCACTTGTGATTACAATTGATTTCGCACCAAATGCACGAAGCTTGTCGATCATCGTATGATATTCTTCCTCTGTCACACCTTCTTCCTTATATGGAAGCCCGGTCAGATATGCTGCCTCGGTATAGTTCGGTACAATGTAGTCCGCAACCGAAATCAGCTTGCGCATCAAATGAATCGTCTCCTCTGTAATTCCGTTATAGAGTTTTCCCTCATCTCCCATGATTGGATCTGTAAAGATCGTTACACCTTTTTCTGCCCGCGCCTTACAAAACTCGGTCACAAGCTCCGTCTGCTCCTTCGACACGATAAATCCGGTTGAGATTGCATCGAATTCAAATCCAAGCTGTTCCCAGACAGCGATTGCATTTTTCATGTAACCGGTTGTATCCAGGATGTCGAACTTACCGTAATCAAGCGTGTTCGATACGATTGCCGTCGGCAGATTAAATACCTCATATTTCATATGGGAAAGCACCGGAATCATCGCGGATAACGCAACCTTTCCATAGCCAGCCATGTCGTTGATCAAAAGTAATTTCTTGCTCATTTTGTATCTCCTTTTTCTAACTTCTATGCCAATTGTCTTTCATCATAGCATATTTTCTGTCAGAAAAAAACACAAAAAACATTAACTGATTTTCTTCCATTTCATGGATGAAAGCAATGGTTTGTAGTACATGCGGCTTGCAATAACGGCCTCACCATTGTCCATCATAATCTTCCCGCGGCTTCCTGAAATCGAAGCAATACTTGAGATTCTGTCTGTATTTACAAGCATAGATTTGGATGCCCGGGTAAAATCATACGCATTTACCTTCTCTTCAATCTGGTAAAGGCGATTCTTTATCTCATAAATTTCCTGTTCCGTATAGGCAAACACTTTCTCTCCTACTGCCTCAAAATACAGGATTTCATCCGTTGAAATCCGATATAATTCTCTATGTTCTCCATATCCTGTGATTTTGTTTGCATCGCCCATTTCTTTCACCCGTCTTTATCCTTTCTTCTAGCCGTGGAAATCTCCCGTCTTCCAATTCACTGCCACATATGGCACGATCTTCCCATCGATTTTCACATAGACCTGATAGACATCATTTCCGATATATTCGTAATGATCCGGCACCACTCCATACTCCTCATACAGCGTCTTCTCGAACTCTTCCTTCCACGAATCATCGGATGGCTCGCCTTCCTGTGACTGTGATTCTGTTGTCTGGGATTCTGTTGCCGCCGGTTCCGTCTTCCCTGTATTCGAACCTTCTGACTGTAATGTGCTATCCGGGGTATTGCTCTCCGTAACAGATTCTGTCGAAGTTTCATTTTCGGTGGTTGTCGTAACCTCCGTTGCTGCTTCCGTCGTAGTCACCATCTCGCTGCTCACCTGGATGATATCGGTCGTATTATTATCACTCACATTGCTGCATCCCGCCAAAGCCACTACCATTGCCGTACATAAAATCCATGCTTTCTTTCTCATAGTTCTTTCCTTCTTTCGGTTGTATTATAACGATTGATATAAAAAGAAAATAGGCTTTTTTTCTATCTAAATGTGTCAATTCTTCAGATATTTTCCGATTTTCTTTTTATAACCTGCATCATACATCCGGCATGCATCATTTCTGCATCAATACTGTTACAATTTTATTTCTTTTCATAACCAGGTTCCATCCAGAAACGTGCGCCGCAAGACGCACTAAAAAATGACGTTATCCAAAGTAATGGATAACGCCATTTTGACTATCGATAGTTTCTATTTTGAGAGAAATGTTTTTGTTGTATTTGTAACAGCTCCCTTGTAATTATCCGAAGGTGCCTGTTCTCCTTTTTTCACAAGCACAACCTGAATTCCTTCGATTCTTTTATGCTGACCAGTTGTGCCAGTCATCTCTCCATTTTTGGCCCACTTCATCCAGCCGTACGTCTGTGAATGCACACGATAATAAATATCATAATGCTCTGCCATCTCACCATAAAGCTCAATCTGAATTGCCTCTAATCTCTTTGCATTTCCTGTTGTCCCGCAAAACTCACCATCTTTCTTCCATGTTGCAGATTTATTTGGATCGGCCTGCCATCCGATTGTCTGCACATGTGCATTGTAACAGATACCGCCTGTATAATCCTTGTTTTTAAGTTCAAGTTTCAAAGACTCTAATCGCTTTGCTTTACCTGTTGTTCCGGAAATATCTCCGTCATTCTTCCAGTTCTGCCATCCATATGTCTGAAGATGTGAACGATACTGAACATGTGCCCGATCTGAGCCTTCAACTGTTGCAGCTGTTGCAGCTGCACTTGCCATATAAGCTTTCTTTTCTGATGCTGTTACACCTTCGAACTTGTCTGGTACGCTTTCACCCTTCTTGACAACTACTACCTGGATTGCTTCAAGTCTCTTCGCGAGTCCTGCTGTACCGGCAGCCTCACCATTTTTTGCCCAATTCATCCAGCCATAGCCCTGTGCATGAACGCGGTAATATACATCGTATTTATCCCTGTCTGCACCTGTCAACTGAATCTTGATTGCCTCGAGTCTCTTCGCTTCACCTGTTGTTCCGCTGATTTCACCATTTGATGACCAGTTTAACCAACCATATCCTTGGCAGTGTGTTGTATACTGAATACCAAGATCTTCATTTCCCTCTACAGAAATTTTAATCGCTTCTAATCTCTTTGCCTTTCCTGTTGTTCCTGCCACTGCTCCATTCTTCGCTGCACTTTTATTCCATCCATAACTCTGTATATGTGTAGAATAAGATACTGTTACAGGCTTCACAATTGGGTTTTGTGGTGTCGGATTCTCCGGTGTCGGATTCTCTGGTGTCGGATTCTCCGGTGTCGGATTCTCCGGTGTCGGATTCTCTGCCTCAACCAAAGAAATATTGTCAATTACAATTCTGTGCTGATCAGTAATCTGACCACCTACATTTCCCAAACAGATGCTGAGGAATGCCTGTGCGTCTGTCTCTTCTGTCATTATAAATTCTTCAGTAAACTTCTGATATTCACTTGTAAGTGTTACAATTCCATCATTTGCATCTTGATCATCGCTGTGCTCAGAGTATACCGGCCATCCAAGAGCCGCTCCACCCTGCATTACAACTCTGATTTTTCTATCAATGGTTGACTTAGCCTCATATGATAATTTATACTTCTTTCCTTTTTCCAGCAATACATTGTTCTGTTTAATCTGTATTCTCCAGTCATCCGCACCTGTATCATCTACAGTCACATCCAATGCATTATTTTCTTTTAAACTGTCAACAACAACAGTTGCTTTTGCTGCGCTGTCTACATATACTTCATATCCTGAAAGACTATCATTGAATGATCCGTTCTTAATCTTTGCATCTTCTACCATTTTTACATTATCGAGAGAGATTGCACCTTCGATTTTCAATGAAACTGTCTTGTCTGTAAACTTTGCTGTTGCAGGAATCTTTACAACATAATCTTTCTTTTCATTTCCTGCTTCAACATTTACTTTATATGTGTTTCCGCCAACAGTTGCAACGACAGTTGCTCCATTTTGCGCATACGCATCAAAGCTCAATGCATATGCTGTTCCTTCCTTAAATGCAAGATCTGACTGACTGATTGTTACACTTTTTCCTTCTGTGACCAATCTTCTTCCATCTGAAAGACCTGTTACCTTAATATCTGCACCTTCTGGTGTTATATCCCAATATCCAAGATGGTTTATACCTTCCTGGAAAGATCCATTATAGATACAGCTTCCATTTGCAAGAATTGTCTTTTCTTCCTTTGCATTCGGATCTGGATCCGCAGTCTTCTTAACAACTACGTTCTGAAGAACGATATCGCCTGAACCTGCATTACCCATATTAAACTCTAAACGTCCATTCACATCGGAATCTGCCTTCATTACGAACTGTGTGCTGAAGTGCTTCATCTCCGTTGTAAGCTCTGGAACCAGGGTTTTCATATATGACTGGTATCCACGGTTTGGAGCCTTAACATCTACATTCATCTTACGATTCTCAGATGCTTTTGCATCAAAACTTACTTCATAAGTTGCACCCTTTTCAAAAGGAACATTTGCCTGTACTAACTGTACACTGTAATCAACAGTACCTGCATTTTCTGTCTTGATAACCATAGAGTTATCTTTGATTTCTGCTGTTGCAGCACCATCCAAAGCAGTTATGAATTTCCAATTTGTACCATCTGTCAAATCCTCTGCCTCTGCAAATGTGCTGTTCTTAATATAGTTTCCGCTTTCGTCTGGCTCGTTTGTAGGCTCAAACTTAACTTCTGGACGTGTTACATTCTCATCATAAGAATCTTTCTGATAGACTCTTACATAATCAACAACAAACGGATTGTTCTTAAAATTTGTTGTCTCGTTTGGATTTCCTACCCATGAACCACCAACTGCGAGGTTCAAAATAATGTAAAAAGGTTGATCGAAAGGTGCTGGATATGTAAGTGTTCCCTGTCCTTCTGTTGTGGAATGCCAGTTGCTTTCCTCATGATACTTTATTCCATCTACATACCATGTAATCTTGCCTGGTTCCCAATCACATGTAAATGTGTGGAAATCATCGGAGAACGACTTCTCACCATCTTTGATTGTATAGGTTCCCTGACTTTCTGCATGTGGATTTCCGTAATGTATGGTTCCGTACAACTTATTTGTATCCTGCCCCATAACTTCCATACAATCAATCTCACCGCATCTTGGCCACTGACCATATACATTCTCATCGTTAGCCATTAACCAGAATGCCGGAAGGTATCCCTGTCCATTTGGAACCTTTGCCCTTACTTCAAACCTACCATAGGTAAATGTCTTTAAGTTCTGTGTAGAGATACGACCAGATGTATAAGATTTCTTGACCTTTGTTCCAGCAGTTGCATTGTCACCAAATGCATTTGCCGGAAGCATGTTTGCAGTTGTTTCCACCAAACTAATATCGGAAATTGTTACTACAGATTCATCTGGAATCGATGTATCTCCAGTCTTACGCCCTAAAGAGAAATATAAAGTTGCTGTATCATATCCCTCTTCTGCATATACATCGATAGATACTGATTCTTCTTTTCCCGCTTGCAATGATTGTGTTTTTGCTCCATATGAGATATAATTATTTGTTTGATCACCCTGCACACCCGTTTCAATTGTACGAGCAACATCCGATTTTACTTTGTAGCTTAATGTGTAATGCTTTTTTGCTGCCAACTTAACAGTTTGTTTAAGTTGTACATGCCATAAGTCATTACCAGGATTGGTAATCGTATAAGTAATAGCCCCATCATCAACAGAGCGCTTCGCAGATGCGTTACAACCATCACTTCCCCAGTTTGCAATTGTTTCAGTCCAACCGTCCATACCGTCCATACCGGAACTGAAATCAGCGTTTGACAACAAATTCTGTCCATCAGTTGTAGATGTTGTCTCAACTTTTTCAACAGGAATGATATTCAGATAACCATCTTGTACCTTGATGTTTTCATCAGAATCTACATACTCCTGAAGCTCCCCGTTTACCCAGCCTTTCTCATGCTTTTCGACATTCCAAACCGTACGATCCAATTGATTGCCGTCAAAATCATCCTCAAATACCAGTTTGTACCCTTCTTTGTCTTTGTCTGCTTCATCACTCAGACTTTCGTTTTCTTCTACAAGATCACTTTGTTCTGCCTGTACCTGAGTCGGTTCTTCCGCTGATGCCCGAATTGGAGTCATCGTAAGAGCTACACTCATTGCCAGTGCAAGAGGAATTGCTTTTCTCAGCTTTCTCATAAAAAAATCTCCCTTCATTTTTTGATATGTTAATCATACTCAAAAGCAAAGGAAGATTATGTTTAAATAATGTCATAAGTGTTATATTCATGACATCTTATTGATTTTGTCTGTTATTCATTTATTCTTTCTGAATTATTTGTACATTTTTACTAATTCTGTTTTAATTCCCACTCCGTGCGGAAACACCTCCTACGATAGCGGTTCGGCGTCTCTCCAACCCGTTTTTGAAATGTCTGAATAAAATGGCTCTCATTTGAAAAACCAAGATAATAGGTTATTTCTCCAATTGAATATTCCGAAAAACGAAGCAGATTCTTTGCCTTGTCAATTTTCAGGTTCAAAATATACTGACTGAACGAGATTCCCATTTCTTTTTTAAACAATCTTGAAAGATAGCTTTCAGATAATCTGAGATATTCAGCCACTTCACGAATTGTAATCCGGTAATGAGTATGACTGTAAATGTAATCCAGACATAAAACCACCTGCTTGGAAAGTACCTGACTGTTTTTTATTTCATGCATATGTTTACAAAAATCAAGACACATCACATCATGCAGCTTCGATATCTGTTCGATTGTCTTGCATTTATCCATCTCCAAAATATAGAAATCACTTAAATTATATGCTTTTTCCTGTTCCAGCCCTTCGTGTACACAAAAACGTGTAATAAGCGCTACGGTTACAACATAATGATATCGGATATTGCGAAGCGCATCCGTAGACAACACGCCCATGCCCTCCGGATTTGTAAATGCCTGTTCGTTACAATTTTCCTGAACTAATTCTATTTCGCCATTTGCAATTGCTGAATAGAAATCCAGTTCACATTCGATTCCACGATGTACCTCCAGCATCTCATGACTGACAAATTCACTCCGATGCCATTTTTTTGTTAAATCCATATATCAGACTCCCTATCGATATGCATTTCCTATCTTTATATCAATTGTCTTTTATCTGCACCCATTTGTCAATCTTATTTTATCGTGAACTGGTAAGTTATAAGAAAGTGCACCTTTCATCCACGCCTTATAACTTATCGGTCCCATACTGAATCTTATACTGAAGCTCCTACAAAAAATCTCTGCGATACTGCGACGGTGTACTGCCCTCCGTCTTCTTGAATACCTTGGTAAACACCCGGTAATCGGCATAGCCGCACCGCTCAGAAATCTCCGCAATGGATAACTGTGTCGAGACGAGCAGCTTCTTCGCACACTCCATACGGATTGTCGTCAGATAAGCAAGGAAATTCACACCGATCTCATTCTTGAAGAGCTGGCTGATATACTGTGCGCTCAGATGAAATGTTTCCGCTAGAACATTCAAGCTGATTTCTTCTGCCAGATGCTCCTGCATATACCGTACAATTCCAACAATCGTTGACGCTTCACTGCCGGGTGTCACATCCTTCGTCTGCTTCTCGAATATCGATATCTTCAAATGATCGATCGTGTTCCCGAACTCCTCATAGTCGACCGGTTTCAGGATGTAGTCCGTAATCTGCAGCCGCAATGCTTCCCTGCAATAAGAAAAATCATCGTATCCCGATACAACGATAAATGCCATATCCGGGTATTTCAGGCGGCTGGTCTGGATGACCTTCAGGCCGTTCATAATCGGAATATTGATATCCATGATCACGATATCCGGCACCAGACTGTCGATTACCCCAAGCGCCTCGACACCATCCGCCGCCTCACCCACGACTTCACAGTCATGTGCGCCCCAGTCAAATAATTTCTTGAATCCCTCACGTATCATAATCTCATCGTCGACTAATACGACGCGTAATTTCCTCATGATGCTTCCTCCTTCCAAACCGGCAATAGCAACCGCGCTGTCACACCTCCCGCGCTGTTTTCCTCATAGGATAGTCCATATTTTCTGCCGCACAGATATTTGATCCGCTTCTGCACATTCAGGATCCCGATACTGTTTCCATCCAGCTTCGCCTCCTGCTTGTTGTAGTGCAGTAACATCTTGTCAATCTGCGCTTTCATACCCTCTTCAAATCCGCTGCCACTGTCTTTGATGCAGATCTCCATATCTGCGCCTGCGCGTTTTACGGATATCTCGATTTCGCCCCGGTATCCGCGGTTCTTCATTCCATGCAGCAGACTGTTCTCCACCAGCGGCTGTAAGATAAAGTTCGGTACCTGCACTGCCCCTAAGTCCGGATCAATATCATAATCGCAGAAGAGCTCCGGATACCGGTAGCACATCAGCTCCATATATGCTTCCACAAGTTCGAGCTCATCATCGAGCGTGACCATCGAACGGTCCACCTTGACACTCAGCCGGAAGAAATCCACGAGCCGCATCAGAAGCTTTGCAACCTTCTTATCCCCGTCTAACTCTGCCTGAATTCGAATCGTATCAAGCGTATTATACAAGAAATGCGGATTCACCTGACTTTTCAGATAGAGCATCGACATCTTCTGTTCCGTAAGCTCCGCACGCAGCGCATCTGGATTCTCCAAGGTCAGATAGAATGCGAGCGTCATAAGCGTGATTCCCATTCCACTGATCAGCCATGTATGGTGCAATCCCTGTAGGAAGCAGATTGTAAACTCAAAGATCAGAGCCATGCCGATGGCAAATTTCTTCTTGTTGTCCATCCGTTTCCAGTTCGCAAGCAGCAGCCATGAACAAAGTATAAGATACACCGCCACACTGACATAGCTTACATATGCATAAAGTCCCGCCGAATAATTTCCATCCGGTGTCTCGATGTAAGTAATCGGAAGCGTCATCGCCCCGACTTCCGAAATCGCCAGAAATATCCGTGCCGGCAGATCGAGTGTCCGCTTCTTCCCGGTCTCTTCCTCCACCAGTATCGCAATATACTGATAGAAAAAGAACAGAACTAACGCCATCGTACCGACAAACAGCCGGTGTAAAACATCGTTCAGCACAAGCGGTACCTGAGCAAGATGGTTTACCGTATAGATCGTCGCCGCATCGAACATCAGATGCACGATCACCACGATCAAAAGTGCCGAAAATGTCTTATGTAACGCGGTCTGTCTCCGCCTCGCCGAGAAATAGATTCCTGCCACAAACGCCAGAATCAATATCAGCGCAATCTCCATTCGAATCATAGATTTTTCTCCTTCGCGTTTTTGCTCATTTACAGGAAAGTCACCGGACACCGCCCGGTGACTTCACACGTGTAAACATGTTTCCTGTATCGCACAATTAACTACTATTATTTTTACATATTATTATAGCGGATAATAGGGGATTTTTATAGGGGAATGTGTCGATTTTATAGGTGAGTTTTTACTTCCCAATGCAAGGTTATATCCTTGTTCCGCACCTGCACCAAATAGTATAACTTTATCTATATTTGTTTTCCTTCCTCACTTTACAATCTCTATAAGACACAAAAAAACTCCCTGAAGTTGTTCAAAACCTCAGAGAGTTTTTGCTACTCAACATAGAAAACTATTTCATTCTTTCCCTGTGCAGCTTTTTTCTTATCTCAAATTATTCGTTTCCCTTGTTGTATCTCCTTCAACATTTTATTTGCTTCTGCATCTAATTCAGTAACGGACATTTTCCGATACTGTTCTGGAATTACAAATTCATCATTTTCCATTATCATAATCCATTACCTCCTACAGAATAAAAATCCCTAAAACAAAAACCGCAGCCATCCAAGCAGATACCGTACAACAAATACTCTACGGCGGCGTTTCGGTGTGAGTGCGATTGGCTCCACATGATATGGATTCGCATACTGTCCGTCAGCAAGCACCTGTCGTGCGCCCTGTTCATATTTCATCATGGCTGATTCCAACTGAGTGTTGATCTCCTTGCTTCGGATCACAAGCATCAGTTCTGTGTCTAAGTAGACACTGCGCATATCCATATTGAACGAACCAATGATGGATATATCATCGTCGATCAAGATACTCTTTCCATGATATGAATATCCGCCTTCATACTCCCAGATCGTGACGCCGGTACTGCTGATTTTGTCCCGGTTTTTCTGGTAATCTGCGGAACCAAATGGATTACCGTTATTCGCGACAGAGTTTGTCATAACCGTAAATTCCGGTACATTTTCAGCTACATCTGACCAAGTGTCATACATCATATCATTGCAGATGATGTACGGTGTGTGTATCTTTACACGCTTCTTCGCCTGCTTCATCAGGACACCCATCTCATACCATGCTGTCGGCTCCTTCGCCCCGGTATGGATTGGATTCGAGATCAACATGATCTTGTCAGTTGCAACCGTATCTTTCTCAAAGTCCGTGTCAGTGATTGTATCTTTCTGTGCTTCGTAATAAGTGGCAAATGCCGTCTGCACATCTTTCTTTGCCTGTTTGACAGATTTCCGGTCGGCAAGCTTCTCTTTGTCATGGAAATATTTACAATCCTTCTGACTCCAGATCGTCTCAAAATAAGCAAGCAACTGGTTCACGGAACTATCCGCCTGCGGATTCTCGCAGACAACCAGCACATCACGGTCGTAATTCTTATGTCCCGGGAACTCACCAAGAAAATAATTGTATGTATTTCGTCCGCCAAGGATGTATGTTTTCCCATCTGCGATCAGATATTTGTCATGCATGCGCCCCATCATCTCCCAAGGTTTTAACGGGGTCGCGCGGTTATACACCTTAATCTCGATATTCGGATGCGACGACATTGCATAGAAATATGCATTTCCTTCCATCGCCGTCCAGCTCTCGAATCCATCCACCAGGATACGGATGTGCACATTCCGCTCCGCTGCCCGAAGCAAAGCGCCCATCATGATCTGTCCGCTGTCATCATCGTGAAATGCGAACGTAGATAAGATGATTTCTTCCTTCGCCTGTTCAATCAGGCGGACACGCTGCAATAACGCATCCCCATTTTCTTCAATGATACATGCGCGTTCTTCAACTGTTGCATCTGTATAGATATCTTCGGGATGCAGGCTCTGCTTCGTCTCTTCCGAGAGCTCCGGCTGCTTCTTGTATGCAGCAAATATTCCAATCATTTCATATAGCAGAATGATCACGATTGCGCCAACGACGCAACCGATCACTCTGAGCACTCGATGTTTCCTCATTGATTATCTGTTTTTCGCCTTTGTCTTGATCTCTTCCTCAATCTTCGCAACAAATTCATCCAGACCAACAACAGTTGTATCTGCCTGACCATGCAATCTGTAAGATACGGTGTTATTTTCAACCTCGTTGAAGCCAAGAACCAGAAGATATGGAACCTTCTCCACCTGACCTTCACGCATACGGTAGCCAAGCTTCTCTGCTCTGTCGTCTAATTCTACACGGACATTCTTCGCATCCAGCGCATCCACAACCTTGTGTGCGTATGCCATCAGTTCTTCGTTGTCTGTCTTAACCGGCATAACCTTTACCTGAACCGGTGCTAACCATGTTGGAAGGTTACCCTTTGTCTCCTCCAGAATGTATGCCATGAAACGATCCAGAGAACCGAGGATTGCTCTGTGCAATACAACCGGTGTCTTCTTCTCGCCATCTTTGTCAATATAAGTAAGCTGGAACTTCGCAGGCAGACAGAAGTCAAGCTGGCAGGTAGAAAGTGTATATTCATTTCCGACAGCCGGCTTTACATTTACATCAAGCTTCGGTCCGTAGAATGCTGCCTCGCCGATCTCCTCTGTATACTCGATGCCAAGGTCATTCAATACCTTACGAAGTGCATCCTCGGCTGTGTTCCACATCTCATCATCATCGTGGTATTTTACCTTGTTCTCCGGGTCACGCAGAGACAGCACGCAACGATAATCTGTGATGCCAAAATCCTTGTATGTGCTGAAGATCAGGTCTACAACCTTTGAGAACTCATCCTCGATCTGTTCCGGTGTCACGAACAAATGCGCATCGTTCTGACAGAAATGTCTGCCTCGCTCGATACCCTTCAAAGTACCACTCGCCTCGAAACGGAAGTCATGTGCGATCTCACCAATACGGATTGGGAGGTCTTTATAAGAATGCATACGGTTTGCATAAATCATCATATGATGTGGGCAGTTCATCGGACGAAGAACGAAAGACTCACCCTCTACGTCCATGGCCGGGAACATGTTTTCCTTGTAGTGATCCCAGTGACCGGATGTCTTGTACAGATTCACCGTACCAACACATGGTGTCATAACGTGCAGGTAACCAAGCTTACGCTCCTTGTCCTTGATGTAGTTTTCCAGCTCCTGCCAGATCGTATACCCCTTCGGAAGGAACATCGGAAGTCCACGTCCAACGAGATCGTCTACCATGAACAGCTGCATATCCTTACCGATCTTTCTGTGGTCTCTCTCCTTTGCCTCTTCGAGAAGCTTCAGATGTGCCTCCAGCTCTTCTGCTGTTGGGAAGCAAACACCGTAAATTCTCTGCAATACCTTATTGTTGTTGTCGCCCTTCCAGTAAGCGCCTGAGTGACGGAGCAGCTTGAAGTTACGGCAGAGCTTTACATTGTCTACGTGAGGACCACGGCAGAGGTCTGTAAAGTCGCCCTGCTCATAGCAGGAAATTGTTCCATCTTCCAAATTGGAGATCAGATCCAGCTTGTACTCATCATCCTTGAACATCTCCAGAGCCTCTTCCTTGGAAATCTCCTTACGGATGATCTTCTTGCCTGACTTTGCAACCTTCTTCATTTCCTTCTCAATCGCTGCGATATCCTCGTCACGGATTACGTCATCGCCAAGGTCTACGTCATAGTAAAAGCCTTCTGCAACAACCGGTCCTACCCAGAACTTTGCCTGTGGGTACAGGTGCTTGATTGCCTGTGCCATCAGATGGGCACAGGAGTGGTTCAATGTTTTTAACTGCTCGTCTTCTTTGAAGTTTACCATTTCTTATTCTCCTTTTTCCATTATTGCGAAACAACCCTACTGTATGGGAGCCACATATGAATTGTATTCTACGCAGACACGCTCTCGCTCGGTTCAGCACGCAGTGGTACTAAATTCACGACAAACAAGTTTGCCGTTCATTAAGTACCAGCGTGCTTCAACGGTCTGCTTAAGAACTACAATTCATATGTGTCTCAATCTACTTTACGAAGTTGTTTCGCAAAATACCAAAAAGCACCCTTGAGATACAATGCCTTAACCTTGTATCTAAGGGTGCTTTCACACGGTTCCACCTTAGTGTTTCACTTCATTTGGCTTTAACGCATGCCTTACGGTGACGCTTCAACAACCGGTCATCCGGTCATCTTCTACGCACAGCTCGGGAATGGTTTTCATACATTTCTTCCATAAACGGCTTCCAGCTTATGTCGTTCTCTCTGGATGGTGCCCATGCACTACTCTTTCCGTCAACGCTTTTTCCTATATACATGGGTATTATACCACAGGATTTTTGTTTGACAACCCGATTTTTGAATAAATTTAGATTCTCCGGTTCATACTTTCGTAAGAATCTATTTTCAAAGGAGTACAATCATGTCAGAAATGTTTTGTTTTCAATGTCAGCAGACCGCAGGCAACAAAGCCTGTGTGACAACCGGTGTCTGCGGCAAACAGCCAGAAACCTCTAATCTGCAAGACGAGCTCGTATGCGAGCTGATCCAGCTGGCTGAGGCAGCTACGAAGGAGCAGAATTTCACGTCCGAATCCTGCCGTCTGATCATCGACGGACTTTTCACAACCTTGACCAATGTGAATTTTGATAACGATGCGATCCGGGATTTTATCCATCGTGTCATTGCGGAGCGGGAACGCATCGGTTCCACACCTGTTCCGGTTATCTCTCTGTGGGATGGTGCAAACGATATCGTATCGCTTCGCTCCACCCTGCTCTTCGGACTGAAGGGTATGTCCGCCTACGCGCATCACGCCCGCAACTTAAGCTATGAGAACGAGGATGTCAACCGATGGTTTTACAAGGGCTTATGCGAGGTCAATCGGGAACACACTGTGGAAGAATGGATTGCCCTGATCATGGAATTTGGGCAGGTTAATTTCAAATGTATGGAATTGCTTGACACAGCAAATACAAAATCCTTCGGCACTCCGGAACCGCGACGCGTACACACCGACATCCGGAAGGGACCATTTATCGTCGTGTCCGGTCATGACCTAAAAGATATGGCAGAACTGCTCGCACAGACAGAAGGAACCGGTATCAATGTCTACACACACTGCGAGATGCTTCCGGCACATGGCTATCCGGAGCTTGCGAAATATAAGCATCTTGCCGGGAATTTCGGAACCAGCTGGCAGAGTCAACAGACGGAATTCGAGAATATCCCTGCCCCTGTGCTTTTCACAACAAACTGTCTGATGCCGCCGCGTCCAAGCTACGCTGACCGCATTTACACGACATCCGTTGTCGGTTATGCCGGAATGAAGCACATCACCGGAGATAAAGACGAACACAAGAATTTCAGCGAATTGATTGCACACGCCAAACGCTTAGGCGGTTATGAGCACGACCACAGCATGAGCGGTATTAACGGCGGTCATATTGTAACGACCGGTTTTGCACATGGTGCAGTTTTATCCCACGCAGACAAAATCATAGCCGCCATCAAGAGCGGTGCGATCAAACACATCTTTCTTGTCGGCGGCTGTGACGGTGCCCATCCGGGACGAAATTATTATACGGAATTTGTAAAGCAGACACCAATGGATTCCCTCGTCCTGACACTCGCCTGCGGTAAATACCGTTTTAACGATATCGACCTTGGGGAGATCGACGGGATTCCACGTATCTTAGACATGGGGCAATGCAACGATTCTTACAGTGCCATCAAGGTTGCCCTCGCACTTGCAGATGCATTTTCGTGCAGCATCAACGAGCTTCCGCTTACCCTCGTCTTATCGTGGTACGAACAGAAGGCTGTCTGCATCCTGCTCACCCTGCTTTCCCTCGGTGTCAAAAAGATATACCTTGGCCCGACGCTCCCGGCATTCATGTCCGATACCGTTGTCAAGTTCTTAGTTGATACCTACCAGCTCCAGCCACTTACGGCGCCGGAGCAGGATATGGATACGATTTTCGGCAGAGGTTAGATTGCCGGATTACTCTACCCCTTTTAATACTTCGATCATGTCAAGCTTCTTGATCCGCTTTGCGAACAGGAAGCTGACAAGAACGGAGATGATCAACACAAAGATACCGGATAAAATATAATCCATCGCCGGAACCTTCAGCATATAGTCGTCTTTTTCCCTGTGTCACTCATACATGTATCCTCCATCTCTTTTTTTCTTTTACCACGCCAAAAATCGGCGATAGTTAGTTTTTGCTAACCATCGCCGATTATAGCACCATTTTTAATATATGAAAAGTTATTCATATGATAATATTTATCAGAATTTGGAAAAATCCACTTTCTTTACAGCCTGACACTTACCTCAAATACCGCATACTCCACGTTCAGCTCCAGCTTTCCCCGATGCAGCTTCACGATCTCTTTTACAATGGATAGTCCCAGCCCATGTCCGCCTGTCCGTTTCCGGTCTTCCTCCTTGGCATATGGTTTTAGAAGCTTCTTCGCGTCCTCTGTCGTAAGCGTTCCCGTGTAAGTATTCCGGATCTGGTATATGCCATTTCCAATGTTGATTTCAATCTGTCCGTCTTCTTCTCCGTGCAGGATGGCATTTTGCAACAGATTATCGATCATCTGCCGGAGCATCACCTCGTTTCCGCGCATCTGCCCCTCGCCTGTCACGGAAATATGCTGTCCCTGTGCCTCCGCAAGCTCCTTATATTTCCGGAGCAGCGCATCTGTCTGCGCTCGCATATCAACCTCGGTCTTTTTACCAAGCCGTTCTGTCTGGCTGAGCTTCGAGAAGCCAAGCGACTGTTCGATCATACGGTTCATATCTGCGATGTTTTTCAGTATTTCCTCTGCGTAATATTCCCGCTTCTCCGTATGTACATTTTCTTTCAGATTCTCAGCCATACCGGATAATATCATCAGTGGACTCTTCAGATCATGCGCCATTGCATTCGTGAGATTCCGCTGATAATCTTCAAGCTCATACCTTGCCTTAAGCCGCACGTAGGTAAACCGCGACCATAGGAAACTGATAAGCAGGATTGCAAGGGACAGGCAGATTACAAGCTTCTGTACAATGCCACGATTTGCCTGAAAGAAATCATAGTTATACGCGAACACAACCGTATATTCCGGATTTCCATTACTTTGATCACCGATTTCTATCACATTATATCGTGCATATGTCTTGGCGAAGTATCCCCGTTCCGCTGTCACACCGGCACCTTTTAACTGTTTGTCATCCTTGTAATCATCATACACATCGTATGCAAACTGCAGAAGCTCCGAAATCTCCGCCGACCGCATTCCAAGAACCGGGTACCAGCGTGTTCCTTCTCTCGTCCAGTAGTCATACGTTTCCTGTACTTTTTCCATTCCCTCTACATGCTCCGGTGTAAAATCATAGGTTTTCACCACTTTCCCTTGCTCTAAACAAGAAACGGTACTGAAATAAAACTGTCGTTTCTCTTCATCTACATAAAAATCTCCGAATTCCATTCGTTCTCCATTTTCAATGTTGCCATAGAGAAAATAGTCGTTATAATCCTGAAGAAATTCATCCGACAGCTCCTGTGCACATGTATAATAAGACTGATATAGATTCACTGTATGATCGTTCTCGTCTCCTACCGGTTCATACCGGTCACAGTACAGATAAAACCGTGGACTGCTGTCGGTTAGAAGCTCTCCATTTTCATTATAGATCGCCGCTGCCGCTGCAGATACGCCATACGCGCCCATCAATCTGCTCGGAATCATACGGTACATATACGCGCCCATCTGATCATCGAACTCTTTTCCGGACTTCATTCCCATCGCAGTCAGTTCTTCATACCGCCTTTGGACGTAAGTCTGAATAATTTCCTGACTTTGATCCATCTCAAATTCCGCATTGTCCTCCGTATCCTGCATCACAGATCGAAAATACCATGCACCACCCATTCCAAGAATCAGAAACACAAGGACAAACCGCTCCAGCCACACCTGCCAGAACTTCTTCCGTTTCAGATACCAGTAATTCTTCCGGCTTTGCCGCGCATCTCTTCGCTGCCCACGCTTTTGCCTGCGGATTGCACGCCTTTTTCTATTTGCTTCAAAATCCGGTAAGATTGTAAACTTCATATGCATCCCTCCACCTTCTTATCTGCGCTTGTTTTGCCCGAACACACGTCAGATAAAATACCAACTATAATTTTTCTGTTTTCACATGGCTACGCATCCGATATTTTATAGCCCCTGCCTACCACCGTCTGTATCCGTTTTCCTTCCTCGCCAAGCGCATTCCGAAGCTTCTTGATCTGGTTATCCACCACACGGTCGACGCCGATGTAATCATATCCCCAGATGTGGTTTAACAGGGCGTCCCGCGACCACACGATATTTTTATGCTCCATCAGGAACCGAAGAATCTCATACTGCTTATTCTGCAGCTGTACTTCCCGCTCATTCACAAATACCTGACAGCTCTGCTTGTCCATCCGGATTGCGCCACAGGTAATCGTCTCCTTTTTATTCTCCTGTTTTGTCCGCCGCAGGATGGCAAGTATCTTCGCATACAGTGTCGCCAGCGAAAATGGTTTCACGATATAATCGTCGCAGCCAAGTCCGTAGCCCCAGAGTATATCCTCCTCACTTCCCTTCGCAGTCAGGAATACGATTGGAACCATATCTTTTTTCCGTATCATCCGGCAAAGTGTAAATCCGTCGATATCCGGAAGCATCACATCGAGCATGATCAGGTCAAATGTCTGGCGTTCGAGTGCGCCCTCGCAGGCTCTTCCGTCCTCGGCGAGTGTCAGGCGCAGCGTGTCTTTTCCTTTCTCATCCATGTAATCTACGATGACTTCCCGGATGGATTTGTCGTCCTCCACTAACAGAATCTGGTACATACTGTTCTCCCCTTTACTTCGTGGTGAAACTGGTTAGCATTCTATATATAGATCCAGATTGATTCATACGATATACAATGTATTGAAGCTAAGAAGTTCTATATGTTCTGATCTACATTTTGTAATATACGCCACCGCCGCCAATTCGCCATCCATGGCTCAGTGGCGGCTTGTTTGAACATCGTGTTCAAACATGGCTGCTATAATTCACAGAACATCAAGAACTTCTAAACTTCAAACATATCGTATATCTTCATGAATCAATCTGGATCTATATAATACTACTTCTAACCAGTTTCGTTAATTTCGTTTTCTATATCATATATGACACATGTGTCTTTCGTATATACTATAACAAAAAAATGCACAGGCATCTAATTTTTTGATGTCTGTGCATTGTATGCTTCTTTATTTACACTTCAATTTAACTTACGACAACACCTTCGACAGGAATTCTTTGAGTCTCGGATTCTTTGGATTCCCGAAGAACTCTTCCGGTGTGCCGGATTCCAAGATCTGACCATCGTCGATAAAGAGAACTTTGTTTGCAACTTCCTTTGCAAATCCCATCTCGTGGGTAACGATGATCATCGTCATGCCTTCCTTCGCGACTGCCTTCATCAAATCCAATACCTCGCCTACCATCTCCGGATCAAGCGCGGAGGTTGGCTCGTCGAACAGGATCACATCCGGATTCATTGCAAGTGCACGCACGATTGCCACACGCTGCTTCTGTCCGCCGGAAAGTGTAGACGGATATACGTCTGCCTTGTCTAACAGTCCGATTCTCTTCAGCAGATCTTCTGCTTTTTCTTTCGCTTCCGCTACAATCTTTGCCTTGGTCGTTGTGATTTCGATTTTCTCCTGCTTCTCCTTACGGAACAGGTTTGTAAGTGGAAGGAACCGGTTGTGGCGTTTCGCCTTCTTCAGATCCTGGCACTGTACATAGACCGGTGCAAGCATGATGTTCTGGATAACTGTCTTATTATTGTACAGATTAAAATGCTGGAACACCATTCCCATACGGCGGCGGTGGATATTGATATCAACCTTTGGGTCTGCGATATCGACACCATTGAAGATAATCTGTCCGCCTGTTGGATCTTCCATACAGTTCAGGCAGCGCAAAAATGTACTCTTCCCGGAGCCGGAAGGACCGATGACAACCATAATGTCGCCCTTGTCCACAGTGACGTTGATGCCTTTCAAGACTTCATTGTCACCAAAATGTTTTTCAAGATCAATGACTTCTATCACTCTTTCTCAGGCTCCTTTCCATCATTTTAATTCCAAAGCTGATCAGCAGGACAAGCACGATGTAGATGATTGCCATAACCAGATATGGAATCATGAACTCGTAGCTGTTGCTTCCGATGAAGTTGAATGCCACATACAGATCTGAGGCACCGACAAAGCTGACTACGGAAGTTTCCTTGATCAACGATATAAATTCATTTCCAAGTGTTGGCAGGATATTCTTGACTGCCTGTGGAATGACGATCTTGCGCATAGTTGTAGCAAAACTCAAGCCCATCGCACGTCCACCTTCCATCTGTCCCGGATCTACGGAGAGGATACCGCTTCGCATGATCTCGGAGATGTATGCACCGCTGTTTAAGCCAAATACCATAATAGATACCTGTACGCCTGTCATATGTGCATCCATCAGAGGCAGCAATACATAATAAAATACCAACAACTGTACAACCATAGGAGTTCCACGGAACAATCCGACGTAAAACCGGCAGATGGCATCTAAGACACGCGGCAGACGCTTATACTTCGGAATCACACGCACCATCGCGATCAAAGTACCGATCACAACACCGATGACGAGACCGATCACAGCGATAATCAGCGTATTCTTCAAGCCCTCTAATACTTTTACATACCCACGGTTATTGATGAATATTTCTATGAATTTGTCTATTTTAGTTCCTATATCTCCCATGAAATATCCTTTCGTTTCTCAAATTACTGCATCTTATTGATAGATGATGTAATGCTCTCAGCAGGAGCGGAATCGATGATTACGTAATTGATGTTTCCATTTAACAGATCCTGTACTGCAAGGGAACCATTCTTGTAACCCTTAGACTCCATCTTCAGTCCCGGGAATCCCCAGTCGTCATCACCTTCACAGTAGAACTGACCGGTTGTACCATTCTGGAAACCGATCTTTAAGTCTGAGCCCTTTGCCTCAAGAATCTTGTTTACATCATCGGCTGTCTTGCAGGCATCGAACTCTGTATCTGTAGACAATGTGATAAGCTTCTGTGATGCACTGTAATATGGATCAGAGAATGCTACATACTCCTCGCGGTCCGGCTTGATTGTAAGACCTGCCATGGCAACGTCACACTTGTGCTGGCCAACAGAGAGACATACGGCATCGAAATCCATGTTCTGGATTACAAGCTCCTTGCCAAGCTTATCTGCAAGTGCCTTTGCGATCTCCATATCAATACCAACATAGTTCTCACCATCCATATACTCAAATGGCTCAAATGCAGCGTTTGTTGCTACTACCAACTGATCCTTGCTCTCGTCATAAGCTGCTGACTTCACAGGAACCGGAGTACCATCACCAAAATAACGGTTGCAGATCTCGTCAAATGTTCCATCAGACTTCATGTCTTTAACGAACTGATTTACTTCCTTTAATAAATCCGGCTGATCCTTATCTACACCGAATGCATACTGCTCATCGGTCAGATCTACCTCGATAACCTTGGCTGTCTTCTTTGCAGAATCGCTCTTTCCGCCACATCCTGTCAGTGCTGCCATGCACATAACTGCAGACAATGTAATTGCTACTAACTTCTTAAGTTTCATAATATTTTACTTCCTTTCTTCACATTTACGATTTAATATAGCATCCTGCGACAAAAAATGCAACGAAAGACGCGTTTTTTTTGCAATACAATACATTTTTATGTATAAAAAGCTTATTTTTTTATAATTTTATGCATAACTGGCATTGACCTTACAATTGTTGTAAGGTTTAATATAGGATGCGGGGTTGAAAAAGACTTCGTAGGAGGCTTTATTTACTATGGAAAAAAATCTGACAACCGGAAGCGTATTCAAGACGATTTTATATTTTGCGCTTCCATATCTTTTTTCTTATTTTTTACAGACATTATATGGTATGGCGGATCTGTTCATTATCGGACAGTTTAACGGAACCGAAAGTACGACCGCCGTTGCAAACGGCAGTCAGGTCATGCACATGCTGACCGTCATGATCGTCGGTCTGGCAATGGGATCCACTGTCATAATCGGGCGTGCCGTCGGTGCCAGGCATAAGGATGAAATTGCAAAAACAGTCGGAAACTCCGTAACCTTATTCATGGGACTTTCCATCGTATTGACGATTGTTCTGTTGCTGCTTGTAAGACCGATCGTGTTACTGATTCAGACACCAGCCGAAGCAATCGAGGGTTCGATCCGGTACCTGACGATCTGCTTTATCGGAATTCCGTTTATTACAGCTTATAATATCATCGCTTCCATCTGCCGTGGTATGGGTGACTCGAAAAGTCCGATGTATTTTATCGCGATTGCCTGCGCAGCAAATATCGCGCTCGACTATGTATTTATGGGAGTTCTCCATCTGGGTGCCGCCGGAGCCGCACTTGGCACGACACTCGCCCAGACGTTAAGTGTTATTATCTCATTGCTCATGACAAAGAAACAGAAGCTTGGCATCAAACTTTGCAAACAGGATTTCATCCCAAGTCGTGCTGTGCTCGGCGAGATCTTAAAGATCGGTATTCCGGTTGCGATTCAGGATGGCTGTATCCAGATTGCATTTATCATTATCACAGTTATAGCAAACAGCCGTGGCTTAAATGATGCCGCTGCCGTCGGTATCGTCGAGAAGGTAATCAGTGCCCTCTTCATCGTGCCATCTTCGATGCTTGCAACCGTCTCTGCACTTGCCGCACAAAATATCGGTGCCGGCAAGCATGACCGTGCATCGAAGACGCTGAAATATGCCATTCTGATTACATTTACCTATGGGATAATCGTTGCAATCATCGGGGAACTGATTACCGCAGGTATCGTCGGCATCTTCACGAAGGACGCCGCGGTTGTCGTGCTTGGTTCACAATACCTGCGTGGCTATATCGTCGACTGTGCATTAGCCGGTATCCATTTCTGCTTCAGCGGATACTTCTGTGCATACGGCAAATCCTACATCGGATTCATCCACAATATGATTGCGATCATCTGTCTGCGTGTACCGGGTTCGTATCTCGCCTCGAAGTTCTTCGCAGATACCCTGTTCCCGATGGGACTTGCAGCCCCTGCCGGATCCATGCTTTCGGTTATTATCTGTGTATGCGCATTTATATGGATGAAAAAACACGGGCACCTTGGAGTCAGTCAGATACAAGATGCAGCCTAGTACATATACAGTCCCGCAGAGACAAGCTGCGTTTCGATTAACGATTGTCAAATGCACCGCATAATGCGTGCATTTGACAATCGTTGCCATAAAAAATCCGGAGAATTCATTTGCATGAACGCTCCGGATTTTTGTTTTAAGATTTTTATTTTAATTAGAAGCTCATCTTCACATCCTGACGCTTTGCTTCCTCTGCCTCGAAGAATGGTTTCTTTACCGCATGCATGTTGTTTGCTACGATGCTGCTCGGAAATACAACAAGCTTCGTATTGTACGTGTTGACATTCGCATTGTACAATCTGCGGGCTGCCTGCAAATGCTCTTCCACATCTGCAATCGTCTTCTGCAACTCCATGAAGTTGTTGCTGGATTTTAACTCCGGATAATTCTCTGCGAGAATGTTGATATCCTTTGTAAGCTGTTCCATCTTCTGATTGGCTGCATTCTTCTCTGCCATCGTCATGCCGCTTCGAAGCTTGACAAGCTCGGTCAGAACTGTCTTCTCATGTGCCTGATATCCCTTTACGACATCGAGCATCTTCGTAAGCACATCGTAACGCTTCGTGAGTGCCACATCGATTCCGGACTCTGCTTCCTCCACCTTAAGCTGTGACCGCTTGATTCCATTCGATGTTGATATGTACCAGATCACGATACAGACCAAAAGTACAATAATCACTGTAATAATCGCTTCCATAATTTGTTCTCCTCTCTTTTTCATAGAAATTATATTACTTGATTATAAAAATGCTACTGTGCATCTGTAATCCGCAGCCGGTGTATGATATCCATAATCACAGCACAATCATTTTTAATCTTATTGATTTCATCCACATAGACGAATGGCTTCTTGATATCACCATCAAATGCATTTCCAGTTGTATTGACTGCCACATATAGCTTGTTACCCAGATACCGCAGGGCTACATTTCCTGCACGCCGGTACAGGTCTGTCACACATTCCATCGTCTGTGGAGTAAGCACATAAAACGCATCGACCGGATAGGCTGCCATCACCTTGAACTCCCGGTTGAACGCTTCGCTCTCCAGCTTCACATTCTCGTGATGAAATCCATTCAGATTTCCATAATACTGGAAATTTTTCGACCGGATACCAACAGAACGTATATCGGATTTCTGCAAATCAAACACGAATACCCGTCCTTTGAAATACGTCGTTGTATGCCGGTTCTTTCCGCTTCCCGTCACATTCTTGATCGTGACATCCGCCTGATCAAAGGAGACACCTTCATATGCTCCGTGGATCAGATCTTCGGAATCAAAACGATTTCCAAGCTTCAACAGTCCCATCTGCTCGACATTCTGTCTCGTAAATCCGCACTCCCAGTTCACCTGAACATCCGAGAATGTCTTGTTCAATATTGAAACAACAAATGCATTCTTGTAGATCATCTGATATTCCTTGTTGATCTTTGACATCCTGCCGGATGCATAAATGGTTCCAACGGGTACCGCAAACATCAATACCGCAACTACTGTGCCCGCCATCGCCCCCATTCCCGGTGCCCCTATATAGGCTATCACCAGCAATACAACTGGAGCTGCGAATAAATACATCGCCTGTCTGTACTTCTTATGCAAACCATCGAGCTGATTCACAATCTGCATCGTATCCACGCGTTCACCCCCTCTGTCAAGTTAAATTGAGTGTATCATGAATCTACAAAAATAGCTATATATTTTACAATTTTTAACTGATTCGACTTTCCTCATCCTCCACTGTCACGAAAATCGGCTCGTGGTGCGTCGCCGGAAGCAACACATGTAACAGATCGTCCATCTTCAGGCGCAGACTGCTTGTATTGATACATGGATGACAGCCTACATATTCATCCTGCACCAGATCCTTATCCATCAGAAGCTGTACATGATTTTCCGTATCATTCATCAGCCCAAGCACACTCACGGAGCCCGGCGTGATATCCAGGTATTCTTCCATATAAGCATCCTTCGCGAAGGAAAGTCTCGCCACGCCTAACTGCTTCGAGATATCCTTCGTCTTGAACTTCTTATGTCCCGGCAGCATCAGCAGATAAAAGTTCGTCTCCTGGCGATTGCACAGGAACAGGTTCTTGCAGATTGTCGCCTCCAACGCCTTGTCAATCTCCTCGCAAACCTCCATCGTCATCGCTGCTTCGTGGTCAATCCGCTCATACCATACATGGTTTGCATCCAAAAAATCATAGGTCCGTATTTCCTTTGCCAGCCTGCCTGTCTCATCGGCCGGTCTGCCTGTTTGTCGTGTCATGTTCGTATCTCTTTTCTATTATTTGTAGTAAAAAACTTGCTTTCAGTATAGACATTTATTCAAAAATCGTCAATCTGGATTCCAACATTTCCAATCATTTACGCTATAAAAAAGCACCCGCAAATGCGGATGCTTTGAAACACCATTTCTCCCGTAACTGTTATATATAAATGATTTTTATTTGCTCTTTATCATCGCCGCAACTGCCCAAGCCGCATTGATCAGGCACCAGCCTGACCAGATTGCAAGATCTGAGAAGCTTCCGAAACCGGTAAATCCTACCAGTGCTGCCAGACCGAACAGAACAATCAAAGCGATATTTCCGCCCTTCTTCTCCGAATTTCTCGTTGCCACGGATACGATACCTCCCGCAAGCATCAGAATCGCTACGAATACACCTGCCGAGCCGGACGTCTCCCCATTTGCCTCCAGTGAGTTTGCAACGCCTGCCGCGCATGACTGAAATGTCACGATTACAAATAAAATCATAGACAAAATGCCCGATACCAACTTCCATGTTTTCATGTTTCTCTTCCTCCTCAATATGTAGATTTCTTGTCAGTATGATGTTTCTTTTCTTTGGCACCTCCTGTTTGCAATTATCTCATATTAAGAAGCGTTCCGTTGCCCCCGCAGCAGTGGCAAATTTATCCTCTAATCCTGCACTCCGCTTGTCCGAAGCGGCTGCAAACCTTTTTGATTGAGCAGATCGTTTACATCCAGGATGCTTCCCGGCCGCTCATTGAACGCGATCATCAGGAGTGCATCTCTCGGGACCTTCGCATATAATTCCGGCATCTCGTATTTTTTAAGTGCGCGCTGCGTCTCCGCCAGACTGAATTTCGCCGCATAACAGATCCGCAGGATTACATCTCTCTGCCGCGTACGCTTCTCCCCGGACAACAGCTTATAGCCATACCGCTCCGGAATATCTGCCTGCAGGAACACATACTGCTGGGTAAGCTTCTTTTCCTGTAGCAGGTTCTTCACATAGATAGAAAATGCTTCCGAATTATCGCTTACACTTTCTTTATTCTCCGCGCAATATTTCTCAAAGTCCGAAAGATGTGCCTTCCCTAAGACTTCATTTAATTCCTTTGTATTTTTCTCCTTCATTTCATCCTCCAATCTGTTATAATAAAATTATCAAATTACCAAAACTGTATCAAACAACCCGGATAATTGATTGACGAAGTATAATCAGTACCCCTGCTCTATAGAAAGGATATACGCATATGGATCTCGATCAGCGTCTCGCTATTTCGTATTATAAACCAATAGCCGCCATAAATGAACCGCATCATGTATACTTAGTTCAGCACCAGGAGACAAAAAAGATTGCCATCAAAAAGGTGCTTGATGTCTATAACTGTGCTGTCTATGCCGAGTTATACCGCAATCCTGTCGCAGGTACACCGCGGATCATAAACTATTGCGAAGAAACAGGACAGCTTACTGTCATCGAAGAATATATCTCCGGAACATCCCTGCAGGATAAGATCCGCCACGCAGATATATCGCCGAACGAGATGCTTCAATATATGCTTGACCTGTGCGCAATCCTCGAACAGTTACATCAGCATAATCCGGCTATCATCCACCGGGATGTGAAACCATCGAATGTTATCATCACCAGTTATAACCGAGCCGTGCTGCTCGACTTCAACGCTGCCAAATACCATACAGCTGCAAAAGATTCTGATACAATCCTGCTTGGTACACAGGGCTATGCCGCCCCGGAACAATACGGATTTGGACAATCCTCCCCGCAGACAGATATTTATTCTATGGGGATTCTTCTGAAGGAAATGGCAGAAGCATCGCATTGCCAGAATCCATATATTGATGCTGTTACTGCCAAATGTACACAGATGAACCCGGCGGAACGGTATCAAAGCATCGGGGAATTACGTCAGGCGTTGTTAGCAAATGGGGGAATCTTTCCTTATACCCACGCTGGTCAAGCCTTCACCGGAGATTTATCCGGTTCATCTTCCAATCGTTCAAATGCTCAAACACAGAACGATCCCGGTACTTCCACAAAACGTATACAGTTTGCCCCTCCCGGTTTCCATTCCAAAACACCTTGGAAGATGGCGGTTGCACTGCTTACCTATATATTTCTGGCATGGTTTTGCTTATCCATGAAAGTAAACAATACCTTCGGAGCGGCACTGTGGGTGGAACGTGTATTTGCACTCGTTATGATGCTTTTTATCGTAGCTTCGATCTTCGACTATCTCCATGTACGACAGCTTATGCCTCTGTGCCAACACGAAAAAAAATCGCTGCGCATATTGGGTGTGGTTGTGTTAGACATCCTCGTTGTATTCGGATTGATCGTCGTCATGGCGATCGTGCAATCGTTTTGTCCGAATTCATAACTTGTCGGATATAGAATATCATGTTTTGAACATAAAAAATGCCACCGTGAAGGTGGTATTTTCATTTCGTCTTTATTATTTATTTGTCTTTTTCGTCATAAAAATATCTTAAAAATGAAGTTCAGTCAGGAATTTCGCATGTTCAGTCAATAATCCCCCTTTTTTATAATATCTATTGTATACTACATCCAGATTTCAAAGGCACAAAAAATCACACATCCCACGAAATCAAAAAGGCCGAAACTGCCGCTTATTCTCCCTTCTTCTCCAAGGTCAAATGCGGGTTCCCGCTCTGCTTGTTCCCCAGGCTTCACCGCGTGCAGTTTCGGAATTAACAATTTCTATTTTGTTTCTTTCTTCTGAATGACATTTCTGAGTTTTCATAATACATTGCCACCGGCTCCGGATGAGAACCGGCGGCAATTCTTTTTACCATATAGAAAATGTATTTCAAACACTACTCCATATTCAAATACGTTTTTATTTCACCAATAATCTCTTTTGCAATAGTAACTTGATTTACTGTATCTAATTTGCTGGCAATGTAGAAATCATCATAATCACTTTTATGACGAATAATTTCTAACTTGGATATTTTTCTTCCCATATCTCTCGAAAAAACATCTTTATTTACATAATTCTTATTAAAATAGGCAATCACATCCTTGTGCTTTTTGAACGCAACTGGTTCCATAGATAATACTGCATCAATTGCATGAAATACTGCATAATATGCTCTATTATTTGCAGCTCTATATTTATCTGCTCCCAATAAAATGTCTGCTGATTCCAAATCATCAATAGCCTGTGCCAATTTATTCCGTGCTATATCTTCAAAACTTCCTGTATCTTTTTCCATTAAAGTATGACCCCCTCCTGATCCACATTCTTGTAAAACATATATGCGTTTTTCCAATATTCAAACTGGTCTATATTTTTTACAATTGGCATAATTTCTGTTCCATATTTACAATTAAAATCATAGGTTAGATCATCCACCTTATTTTCATATTCAACCAAGCTATCATCCAAGTCATTCACAAGAATCATAATGTCTATATCCGAATCCTGACGAAAATCTCCACGAGCATATGATCCATACAAAATTATTTTTACCAAATGCTCTCGTCCTAGTTTATCAATCTCTTCTTTATATAACTCTAATAAATCCTTAATCTTGTTCGGCATATACTCACCCCCATTCTTATTTTTAGTATATCCATTTATTTTCTAATCGTCAATCTGTATTATAACATTCTTAATAGCACTTTTTGACTCAAAATCCCCCTTCTCTCCCAAATTCATTTTTGTTATTATGCTGTCTTTTTTATCATATAAATATCTTAAAAATGAAGTTCAGTCAGGAATTTCGCATGTTCAGTCAATAATCCCCCTTTTTTATAATATCTATTGTATACTACATCCAGATTTCAACGGCACCAACACACACATCCCACGAAATCAAAAAGACCGAAACTGCCGCTTATTCTCCCTTTTTCCCAAAGGTCAAATGCGGGTTCCCGCTCTGCTTGTTCCCCAAGCTTCGCCGCGTGCAGTTTCGGAATTAACAACTTCTATTTAATGTCTTTCATCTATGTTATATTTCTGAATTTTCACAATACATTGCCGCCGACTCCGAATAGGAATCGACGGCAATTCTTTTTACCACACGGAAAATACAATTCCTGCAAGCGGCGACAACACAATCATAATCATGGAAAATGTAAAAGATTCCATTGATATCAGCGTTGCCCGCTGCTCAGACGGAAACATTTCCTGTAAGATTGCATCTGTGCGAACCTGCAATGCATCATCACTGCATGCCGCTACAAATCCGCCCAGCGTCATAAGTACCGCGACGCCTGTATGTTCAATCAAAACGCCACATAAAACGAGCACAGACGTTATCACAAACACCCAGCGATACCGTAACTTCTTACACTGCAAGATCAGCTTGGCTCCAAGGATTCCTCCCATCTCCATAATGAACAAGGCTATTCCAAGTGCTGAATCCGGCATACCCGTCTGCGGCAGCTTCGCCTGTAAGAAAAACAGCAATACAATATCAACCGCACCGACAAAGGAATTACATGTCATCAGAAACACTGCCCGCTTCGACTCTTTCAGAAAACGCAGACTCTCCACGAAACAACCTCTGAGTTCCTTCCATACCGACTGTAACACCTCCTGTTTTCGATCTGTACCTGTGTGATCCAAACGAATCTCTCGTAGCGACAACAACACTCCAATCTGAATGCAAGTCACCAGGACATCCGATGCATACGCAATCTTATATCCGACAAAAAGTGCAAAGCCCGCACACAATGTAGAAATACCATTGCAAAGCCGATACAGAATCAACTGATTGGCTGCGTAGCGCTCATATCGTGCCTCCTCACCAACCAGTTTCAGTGAATCATACGCAAGCGCATCCCCAGATCCCGAAGAAAAATTATAGCTGACTGCAAAACATGCGATTGCTGCACACACCATCGTCAGATTCTTTGAGCAAATCATGCAGATGCTTCCAATCACTCGCATAATACTGCTCACAACAAGCATCTGCTTTCGTCCAAATACATCCGCAAAAACACCAGATGGTATCTCAAACGTCAAACTGAAAATATGAAACACCGTCTCTGCAATTCCGATTTCGACCAGACTGTATCCTCTCGCAGCAAGAATTGCGACCCACGCGCCCGTCAATGACAGATTGCCTAAAATGGACGCCATGTACAACTTCGATATTTGTTTTTTAATTTTAAACATAAAAAATCTCCTTAACTTATATTTGATCGTTAAGGAGATAATGTACCTTGATTTACATAGAATGGTTCTGATAATCAGACTTTATTCCTGAAAAAAGGCGCACTATCCCCGTAAGGAGCGAAAATGTAACCTTTTTTCAATTGCAATGTCGTCATCTTCCAGAACATTGATTGCTTCCTTTTTATCGTATTGGTTTTATTCTATGTTACATAACAAAATCTGTCAAGGAATTTTTACACCATTTCGTCTATGTATGAACCATTTCATCTATGTATTTTTATACCATTTCATCTATGAGCGTGATTGCCTCTTGAATCATCTTATCACAGTGTTCTTTCTTGTTGCCACCCCTCGCCGCATTTGCACGAAGCAGATCCACACAGTTCACCATGCCATCATGATTCTCCGCAATCTTCCTGCGGAATTCATTTACCTTCGCCGGATTCTCAACACCCTTGGCACCAAGCACCATCAAACCACCTGTGATTGCGCCACAGACACCGCCGCATTTCATACCACCACCGAAATTACAGCCAAGCCCTGCTGCCATTTCTTCTGAAATTCCCATATCCTCAGCATAACAACGCATAATCGTCTGGGAACAGTTGCTTACCATTGGAGTTTCGTTTCGAAGCTCCATTGCTTTTTCTATATGTTTATTCATAACGATTCTCCTTTAGATGCTTCTTGTATCATCAGATAATTTGTTTAAATGAACATTTCTTGTATATGTAGTTTTACTGTCTACTTTCTCTGCCAATACTTATCCAATACTTTAAGTATATTACTACAATGTCTTTTATGATAGTCCATTCTCAACATAAACTCATCTACATTTTCTATCATTTTTTTTCTTTTAAACTCAGCAACCTTACTTACTTTTTCCTTATCTTTAACTGAATTCCCCAAATAAACATCCTCGACATCCTTATGAAAAAAAACGAACTCATAACCATGTTTTTTACAATAGATTTCTATATCATCATATAATTTCTTTGTGTCATAAGAAGTATCATAATCATCAACATCAATAAAATAAATAACAGTTGTCTCACCTATAAATGTTTTAATATTTTTATTTATCTCTCTTACTTTATCTTTCGCATTGTATTTCGTTTTTGATCCTAAATATATTGCTCTATATCTAATCTTTCTATCCACTTTATAAAATCTTTTCAATGTCTCCTCAATATACTGATAATCAGTTCTAGCCTTATTATTGGATTCCACGCAAAATAATATTTGCCTACTCATCAGTACCTCCTAATATTCCAAGAAAATCCGATGCATCAACATTGAATGGCGAATCCTCAATAAAACCATTCTTATATGCATTCTCAGGACTCAAATTACCGTTATTAGCCCAAGTATGAACTGTGTTAACACTGGAAATAAATGTTATAGCATTTTTATTCTTCTTCAACACAGACATTGGAGAGAGATTGTGAGAAGTGAAGCAAAGCTGCCCCTTTCCATATAATATAAAATATTCAATTATTTTATCTAGATATACATCATTTATATTAGAGTCCAATTCATCGATAAATGTGATCATTCCCATACATGCATCTTCAAGATAATAAAATAAATCCATCATTTTTTTTATTCCACGACTTTCAAACTCTTGATCCAAAGTATAATTTTCATATATCATTTTCAGATTGCATTTATAAAATTGATCAAAATCTTTTTTATCTACTTCAATATTTACGAGCTCTGGTTTAAATATCTGAATAAACATACTAAGTTTTGCGATTTGTTCTTCATATGAACTATATAAATTTTTAGGCACCAAAATATCTCTTCCAGAAGCTTCAAGTATTTCCCTCTTTAGTTGATTAAATGTTTCCTTTGTAAAAGAATCTTTTTTATTTTCTTCTATACTTTGTATTTTTTGATATAACCGATTATTTGTATGAATATCTGCATTGTCAATGCAAACATTTAATGAAATTGCAAATGCGAACAATTCTATTACAGTTACAAAATCATTATTTAAATCTTTATCATGCGGAAAATCATTCATCATTGTAAGTATACTAGAAGCAAATGACTGTTTATCTAATAAATTCAAAGTTTTTTCTTTTACAAATTCGTACACCTTATCATTTCCAAACTTCTCTAATGCCCCATCTTTTGACTCAAACACACATAAATATGAATTTTTTGAATAATTTCCGTTTTTGCGACTTAATCTTTCTTCTGTTATATAAATTCTGCCATCATCTTTTATTTCAAAAGAGATATAATAATCCAAAATTTCTCTATCTTCATCTATATCTACGTATATTTCACATTCAATATATCCATTCCTTGTCTTTTTATTTATAATTTCAACTAGTGATTTTTGTGTCTCATGGTCAGATAAATAATTTTTATCAATCAATAAATTTCTAAGAAGTTTAACTGCAGTAATTATTGCCGTTTTTCCAGATCCATTTTCCCCATAAATTGCTTTAATCTTATATTTTTCGGGATTAAAATCCCTTTTAATTGTCTTCTTATAAAAATCTAAATGAATTGGATTTGCAATATTTTTTATACCATATATATCAAGTGTTAAAAGATAAAAATGTCTATTCATTTTTTTACCTCCTTTATACACATTTTAACACAATCATGGTAAAAGTAAATACATTTTGTATATTTATATTCCTTTAATATTATATGTATATTAAAAAAAAACATACATATAATATTAAAAAATTTAACACTAACCAAGATTTCATCTTTTCCCTAATTCGATCCGCCCTTGTTAATAGGCAAGTCATTCGCTCTATGTAAATATCTTATCCGACATACCCTAACATCGCTCTGCAAGAAAATTTCATGTTTCATCATTGTAAGTGCACACAAACATAACCTCCTTATCTCTGAATTCATCAGCATAACTGCCATCAGTCCACATAGAGTGCCACTCATACACATCCTGCTCCTCATAAATAGGTTCATCATAAGCTTTTTTATCTACAACTGTCTTCCATATGTGCTAGTGAGCAATTGTAGGCTCTTCCGTTCTTGGTTCCTGTGTGGTAGGAACCTGAGTCGTTGGTGTCTCAATGGTAGCAGGTGCCTGTGTTGCTGGCTCTTTGCCTGAGTTGTTATCCTCAGACTTAGCATCATCTACCTTGACAGTTTCAGACCCCGTCTTGACGGTATCAAAATCTGCTTTGGCTGTGTCAGCATCTACTATATCAACGGATTCTTTCTCTGCTGTATCTGCATCTGTAATAGTCGCACTTGTCTCTGTGTTTGCAGTCTGGGAACTATCCGTATTTTTATCCGCACAGCCATTAACAATAAATGCTATACCCGCAACAAGAACAACTGTTACAAATGTAGTTGCAATAACATTTTCTTCTTCATAATAACTTATCCTCTCCTCTTATACTTTTGTATTGCATATTAAAATCTTATTACAAATCGTTTTAACCTGTTTTAGATTAAAGTACAATACATCCGAGGTGATTTTGTGCGTAAATTTTCTACTAAAAACAGGTTGAGAGAGCTTAGGGAAGATAATGATATATCACAAACATATCTGGCCAAACTTCTGGATATGAGCCAGACAGGATATTCGAAATATGAAACCGGAGAAAATGATATCCCCACAAATATTCTGATTAAACTATCCAAGATTTATAAAACAAGCATTGATTATCTTCTGAACCAAACAGATGAAAAGAAACCCTATAAACGAAAAGAGTAGATAGCCACTTATATAATGATTATCTACTCTCTTATCTTCTTAAAACACATTCAGCTTTCCCATCTTGTTACTACACCTCTTACTTTTCCTCAACAACCTGAAAAATGTAAAACTTCAAATAATAACTTTCATCCGCCGCCCACAAAATCGGATGATCCGGTGCCTGCTGCCGGAATTCCACCTGACGAAGGCGCCTGTGCACACTGGCTGCCGCCTGACCAATTACTTTCGTGAACAATTCCTGCGTCATGAAATGGGAGCAGGAACAGGTTGCAAAATACCCGCCGTTTTTCACAAGCTGCAAGCCTTTCCGGTTGATCTCACGGTAGCCCTTGATTGCATTCTTGGTTGCTTCGCGTGACTTGGTAAACGCCGGTGGATCTAAGATTACAACATCAAACTGCTCACCTGCTTCAGCAAGCTTTGGAAGCTCGTCCAATACATTTGCCTCTTTAAAATGTACAGTCTTCTCCAAATGATTGAGCTTCGCATTTTCTCTTGCCTGCTCCACAGCAAACTCTGAAATATCAAGTCCTAACACATCACTCGCTCCGGCATAACCGCAATTTAATGCAAAGGTTCCCATATGTGTAAAGCAGTCAAGCACACGCAATGGTGTCTCCTGCATGCCTCTGGTCAGACCTTTGATCAGTCTCTGCATCGCAAGCCGGTTGTATTTCTGGTCAAGGAAGAATCCTGTCTTCTGTCCATTTGCCACATCGACCTTATAGTGCACGCCATTCTCCACAATCTCAACAACCGGCTCAAACTCCGCACCGATGCATCCTTTATATGGAGCAAGTCCTTCCTTCTTACGCACCTTCGCGTCACTCCGCTCGTATACGCCGCGGATCTTGACACCATCCTGCGCCATGATCTCTTTCAGCAAATCCACGATTTGTTCCTTATATAAATCAATGCCAAGTGCGAGGGATTCCACCACCAGCACATCCGAGAACCGATCAATCACGAGTCCCGGCAGGAAATCCGCTTCGCCGAAGATTACACGACAGCAGGTAAGATCATCGCCCTGCATCACAGCTTTTCTGTATTCCCATGCATTCTTCACCCGCATACGGAGAAATGCTTCGTTGATGTCCTGCTCTGCATCTCGGGTCAGCATCCGAACGGTAATTTTTGATTTCCGGTTGATGAATCCGCGTCCCATCGGATATCCATCAAAATCACGTACGATGACAATATCGCCATCTTCCACACTTCCCATCACACTCTCTATCTCGTTGTCGAAGATCCAGAGTCCACCTGCCTTGATGGTACGACCTTCTCCCTTTCGCAAATTCACGACTGCTTTCGGTTCCACTTGTATTTCCTCCTGATTTTATTCCAAGAATTATCGATTATCGTTTTCATGTATTTCATATGTACCTTGGTTGTTTTCTTGTTTGTTTCTATTTCTTTCCTATGGTATCACAGAGTGATTTGTTTCTCAATCCATACTTTCTTTTTCTCTATCTGCTTCCTATTGGAGTAATTTCCTGTTTTACAGTTATTTTACTCAACCCGCTTGCTTCTCTACCTCTTCCCATTGGAGTATTTTTCCGATTCCGGACTTTTTTACCCAACCCGCTTGCTTCCCTCACTCTTCCCATTGGAGCAATTCCCCGATTCCGGACTTTTTTACCCAACTAGCTTGCTTTTCTACCTCTCCCCATTGGAGCAATTTCCCGTTTCCGGACTTTTTTACCCAACTAGCTCTCTTCTCTACCTCCTCCCATTAGAGTTTTTTCCCTATTCTAAACTTTTTTACCCAACCAGCCACCCACAAATGAGATAATTTCCCAACAGCTCAAAAATCCTGCATAAATGGTTTGTTTTGACTAACTTTTTGCGTTATAATAACCACGGCAATTAACCAAATACATAAAACATCCATCAAAGCAAGCGAAAATACGCTTGACAAACCTGTATTACACGTTTATTTTATATATGAACATATATTCATATGTTTTCACGTATGAGAATAGAAAAAGGTTAATGCATTTGGGAGTTTTATATTCACTGCCTATCACGTAATCGCAAAACACGAGCATTATGGTAGGTAAGAGTTGTAGATTATCACATGTTCTTAAGCAGACCATTGTAGCACATCAGCACTTAACGAACGGAGTAACAATTCGCAGAATTGGTGCTTTGTGAGTTTAGTGTCTGCTATGTGCGGAAGTGAGCGCGAGCGAGTCTGCGTAGAAATGTGATAATCTGCAACTCGCTACCATCACCTGCATTCGTGTTTTGCTTCACGATTCGCAGTCACATAAAAGGAGGAAAATCATGTTCTTACAAATCAACAATCTTGAAAAGTTCTATGGTGAAAAAGACAACCGTGTACAAGTCTTAAAAGGACTTTCTACCGGTATCGGAAAAGGCGAGATCTGCGTCCTGCTCGGGCCATCCGGTTCCGGTAAGTCTACCCTGTTGAACATCATCGGCGGCATCGAAAGCTATGATAAGGGAGAGATCATCATCAACGGTGCTGCCATGTCTGCCATGAACGAAAAGCAGATGACGCTCTACCGACGTGAACACTTAGGTTACGTCTTCCAGTTCTATAATCTGATCCCGAACCTGACCGTCAAGGAGAATATCGAGGTCGGCGCTTACCTCGGAAGCAACCCGCTTGATGTCGATGACCTGCTTCATACACTTGGACTTTGGGAGCATAAGGATAAGATTCCAAGCCAGCTTTCCGGCGGTCAGCAGCAGCGTACATCCATCGGTCGTGCCATCGTCAAGAATCCGGATCTGCTGCTCTGCGATGAGCCAACCGGCGCCCTTGATTACAATACCTCCAAGGATATTCTGAAATTGATTGAAGACGTCAACCGGAAATACGGAAATACCATCATCATCGTTACGCACAACGATGCCATCAAACTCATGGCAGACCGTGTGATCAAGCTCCGCGACGGTATGATCCGGAAAGAATATACAAACGAAACAAAGACACCGGCGATGGAATTAGATTGGTAGGTGAATGCATATGGCTGATAAAACAATCAAAAATCCACTGCGTAAACGTATTCTTCGGGATATCAGAAAAGAAAAAGGGAAATACATATCCATCTTTTTGTTTCTGACATTTATGATTTCAATCGTCAGTGGTATGCTGGTTACTTCGCTGAGCATGATGTACACCTACGACGATGGTATCGAGACATATAAATTAGAGGATGGACATTTCTCTACGAACAGTGAAATCTCTGTGGCCGAACTGCAGAAGATCGCTGATCAGGAAGATTCAGACACAGCAAAAGCAACCATCTACAAACAATACTTCTATAATTTTGATTACACCTTTGAAGGCAACAGCAATTATTCCATCCGTCTCTACGAAAACCGCGAGGCGTTAAATACATATTCGATCTTTGAAGGGCATGCCCCGGAGAAGAACGGAGAACTTGCCATCGACCGCCTCTTTGCAGAAAACAACAATCTCAAAATCGGTGACACCCTCACCTTTGACGGAAAGGATTTAACAATCTGCGGAACAGTTGCTGTCCCGGATTATAGCTGTCTGTTCGAGAATAACTCTGATTCGATGTTCAGCGCAACGACATTTACCATGGGGTTTGTCACTGCAGATTATTTCAAGGAATTCTCCGAAAGCAAGCTTACCTACAGCTTTGCATATCGTTTTTCGGACAGAAGTCTTGATGACCGGGCTTCTTATGACGCAAGCACAGACCTGATGAATACATTGTCCGAACAACTCGCTCCACAGGGAAATTACCTAACCGATTTTTTGATGCGGCAGAACAATAAAGCGATCTCATTTACAAGGGAAGATATGGATGGCGATACAAACAGCACGATCATGATGCTCTATATCATGATAGCACTACTTGCATTCATCTTCGCACTTATGACTTTCAGCACGATTGAATCGGAAGCCGGTGCCATCGGAACCCTGCGAGCTTCCGGATATACAAAAGGCGAAATCATCCGGCATTACATGGCTGCACCAACGTACGTATTCCTTGCAGCCGCAGTGATCGGAAATATCGGCGGTTACACTTGTTTTCGTAAATTCATGGAGGACATGTATTACCATTCCTACTCTCTGCCTGTATTCAAGGTTGTCTGGAATGCAAACGCCTTTCTGCTTACGACTGTGATTCCGATTGTGATTCTGTTAGTGATCAACTACCTTGCGCTTCGATCAATGCTTGGATTGTCACCGCTTAACTTCCTGCGGCATGATCTGTCAAAACGTAAGAAAAAACATGTGACAAAGCTTCCGGACTTCAAGTTTTTGACCAGGTTCCGGATTCGTACAATCCTGCAGAACCGCTCCAACTATATCACGATGGCGATTGGTATCCTAATGGCAAATATCCTGTTTATCTTCTCTGCCAGCATGCTTCCAATCTTAAATGACCAGACAGACAATGTGCTTGACCACCTGATTGCAAACTATCAATATACACTCAAAGCACCGGTAGAGCTAGACGATTCATCTGCTGAAAAATACTGTCTGACTGCGCTTGCGGATGATGGCGGAAAAGAAGTGCTTGTATATGGAATCGCAGATAATTCAAAGTATCTGACACAGGTTTCTATGCCTGCGGAAAAAGGGGATATAATCATCTCAAAATCGTTCATGAAACTGAACAATTATAAAGTGGGCGATACGATTAAAATAGTAGAAAAATATGGCGATAAAGAATATTCTTTCCGGATTGCCGGCAGCTTCAATTACCCGGCGGCCTTCTCCGTATTTATGAGCATTGATAATTACAATGACACATTCGGGAAGGATGCGGATTATTTCACAGGATATTTCTCTGACAAAGCGCTGGATGATTTAGATGACAGTTTCATCTACAGTACGATGGGACCTTCGGACTATTCGAAGTTAAGTGACCAGATGAATGATTCGATGGGACGTATGATGCCTTTGATGAAATATCTTTCCCTTATTATCTTCGTCATCGTTATCTACCTGCTCTCTAAGATTGTGTTGGAGAAAAATGCGGAATCGATTTCCCTGACGAAAATTCTCGGTTACAACAACAGAGAAATCGGAAAAATCTACATTATTTCAACCGCGATAGCTGTCCTTGTCAGTGTAGCAATCAGTCTGCCGCTTTCTACGGTCATCCTGAAGACAATGATTGTCTATCTCTTCCGGACTTTTGATATCTGGCTGGAAAATGTTCATATCGGAACATCTATCTATGTTCAGGTTGTGATCTGGGATATTGTATGTTACGGGTTATTAAGTTTCCTGCAGTATAAGAAGATTCAGAAGATTCCTATGGAAGAGGCACTGAAGAACCGGGAGTAATGCCACTTCACGAAAAATACAAAAACACCCAACTGCTTCTAAACAGTTGGGTGTTTTTTCATCCTTTTATTTACTTCACTTCGTACCGGTCATGTCCCTGCAGTCTCGCCATTGCTCTCGCAAGCGAAGCACGGGATACGTGGTATTCCATGATACTCTGTTTCTGCTGCATCTGCTCGATGGCACGTTCCTTCGCAGCCTGTGCACGGAACTCGTCGATTTCCTCCGGTTTTTCTGCCGAATAGACAAGTACAACAACCTCGTTATTCTTTACCTTCAGAAGTCCGTCGGAACAGATTGCCACATGCTCTTCTCCATCCGGTGTCCGGAAATGCAGCTCACCGACTTCAATATTCGTCGTCATCTTCTCGTGATGTGCCAGAATCGCCATCTGTCCATCATAGCCGGGGAATTTCAATATCTCACATGGTCCATCATAAAACACCCGGTCACAGGCTATGATCTTGAGTGAAAATGTATTCATACGCCGTCCCCTTTCTATCCTTTACAGGGTTTCTGCTTTCTTCTTTACATCCTCAATCGTACCGACATTGAAGAAGGCTGCCTCCGGATACGCATCCATCTCACCATCTAAGATTGCCTTGAATCCACGGATTGTCTCCTTGACTGGTACAAATACACCTTTGACGTTCGTAAAATTCTCAGCCACATGGAATGGCTGTGACAGGAAACGCTGTACCTTTCTCGCACGGTAAACCGTCTGCTTATCCTCGTCGGAAAGCTCCTCCATACCAAGAATTGCGATGATATCCTGCAGTTCCTTATACTTTTGCAAAGTCTCCTGCACCTCACGTGCAACACGGTAATGTTCTTCTCCGACGACATCTGCCTCCAGAATACGGGAGGTTGATTCCAGTGGATCAACAGCCGGATAGATACCCTGCTCCACGATCTTACGTGACAATACAGTCGTTGCATCCAAATGAGAGAATGTTGTAGCAGGTGCCGGGTCTGTCAGGTCATCGGCTGGTACGTATACCGCCTGTACCGATGTTACAGAACCATCCTTTGTGGAAGCGATACGCTCCTGCAGTTCACCCAGATCATTTGCCAGAGTTGGCTGGTATCCAACGGCAGAAGGCATACGTCCAAGCAATGCGGACACCTCTGAACCTGCCTGTACAAAACGGAAGATGTTATCAATAAATAACAACACATCCTGCTTTTTTACATCACGGAAATATTCCGCCATCGTAAGTCCCGTCTCTGCCACACGCATACGGGCACCCGGTGACTCATTCATCTGTCCAAATACCAGCGCTGTCTTATCCAAAACGCCGGATTCCTTCATCTCATTCCACAGGTCGTTACCTTCACGGGAACGCTCTCCAACTCCGGTGAAGATGGAATAACCACCACTCTCCGTTGCGATATTGTGAATCAGCTCCTGAATCAGGACGGTCTTACCGACACCGGCACCACCGAACAGACCAATCTTACCACCCTTTGCATATGGGGCAAGCAAATCAATAACCTTGATACCGGTTTCCAGCATCTCAACAACCGGGCTCTGGTCTTCAAATGTTGGCGGCTCACGGTGGATACACCAATGCTCACCATTCTCCAGACTTTCCTTTCCATCCAATGTCTCACCAAGTACATTGAACAGCCGTCCTAATGTCTGCTCTCCGACCGGAACCTGAATACCGGATCCGGTTGCTGTCACTTCCATATCTCTGCACAAGCCTTCGCTCGCAGCAAGCATAATACAGCGCACAACATTGTCACCGATATGCTGGGATACTTCCATGACGCATTTCTTTCCATTGTTCATCACATACAAGGCATCCTTAATCCGCGGAAGGTTCCCATCTGCAAACTCGACATCGACAACCGGTCCGGATACCTGTACGATCTTACCTTTATTTTCCATCATGCGATCGTTCACCTCGCTTGTTTCTTCTTTTTCTTCTTGAGTGCCTTGGCTCCACCGATCACCTCGGTGATTTCCTGTGTGATTGCTGCCTGGCGCACACGGTTAAACTCGATTGAAAGTTCATGCAGCATTGCCTGTGCATTGTCCGTTGCCGCCTGCATGGCCATCATTCTGGCGTTTTCCTCACTTGCCGAGCCCTCAACAAGAACACCATACATAAAACCTGTTACATAGTTATACACCAATTTCTCCAAAACCTTCTTCGGAGATGGATAGATCAAAAACCAGTCATCGGATTGCTCCGCAGCCTCACGGTCACTGTTTCCTAATCCCTTCTGGGAATCTTCAAGCAATTCCTTCTTGATAAACTCATGCGTCTTGAGTGGCAGAATCTCCTGCACTTCAACCTCTTCCTTCATGCTGTTTACCATCTTCGTATAGACAACATATACCTCGTCAAATTCTTCCTCTTTATATAACTCCACGATGCGCTCTGTAATCATACGCGCACGATGGATAGAAGGGTTGTTCGCCGAATAGCAGAATCCCTCTTCGAGCGTATACCCCTGCGAAGAAAAGAAATGTCGTCCCAGCTCACCGACTACAAACAAGCGGTAGGAATCCGACTCATCGACCATCTTCTGTGCCTCTTTTAACACATTGTGGTTGTATGCACCTGCCATACCCTTATCACCTGTTATGACGATAAATGCACGTCGTTTTGACGTCTCATGCAGATCCTTGCCGCGATTATCGAAGTAAAGATGCTTCATATCCGGGAAATGTAACAGAATATCTGCAATCTGCTCCTGCAATCCATAGAAGTATGGTTCTGTATTCTCCAGCTTCTGTCTTGCTTTCCGAAGCTTCATAGAAGACATCATATACATTGCCTTCGTGATCTTCATCGTGTCCTGGATACTTTTGATACGTGTGGAAATTTCTCTTGCATTCGCCATTTAATTCCCTCCGTTTTCGTCTTCCAGACTCCTCTGCTTATATTCATTCGCTGCCTGTATGATTGCATCCTTCACATCGTCTGCCAGATCCTTCGATGAATCCAGACGTCCGATAATATCTGCATGATTCTTTGCAAAATCATCCAGCAGTCCAAGACGGAATGCCTTGATCTTCTCTACCGGAAGATCACTGAATACATGTGCATTGGCAGCAACCAATGTGATAACCTGCTCTGCCATTGTAAAAGGACGGCCAAGCGGCTGCTTCAAAAGCTCCATCAACGCACGTCCATGTGCTAACTGTTTCTTCGTGTTCTCGTCCAGATCGGAAGAAAACTGTGTGAACACTTCCATCTCACGATACTGTGCCAGATCGATACGGATACTTCCGGCTGCTTTCTTCATCGCCTTTGTCTGCGCCGCACCACCGACACGGGATACGGAAAGTCCGACATTGACGGCTGGACGCTGACCTGCGAAGAACAGCTCACTTTCCAGATAGATCTGTCCATCTGTGATAGAAATAACATTTGTCGGGATGTATGCAGACACATCGCCTGCCTGTGTCTCAATGATTGGAAGTGCGGTAATACTTCCGCCGCCAGCCTCGGCTGTCACACGGGAAGAACGCTCCAGCAATCTTGAATGCAGATAGAATACATCACCCGGATATGCCTCACGTCCCGGTGAACGCTCCAGCAAAAGTGAGATTGCACGGTAGGCAACCGCATGCTTGGACAGATCATCATAGACGATCAGAACATCCTTGCCCTGATACATAAAATACTCTGCAAGTGCTGTACCTGCATATGGTGCGATATACTGCAACGGTGCCGGATCGGATGCTGTTGCCGCAACGACGATCGTATAATCCAGCGCATCATTTTTCTTCAATGTATTCACTAACTTCGCAATTGTCGATGCCTTCTGTCCGATTGCTACATAGACACAGACAACATCTTTACCCTTCTGGTTTAAGATCGTATCCATCGCAATCGAAGTCTTACCGGTCTGTCTGTCACCGATGATCAGCTCACGCTGTCCTCGACCGATCGGGAACATCGAATCGATTGACAAAATACCGGTCTCCATAGGAACCGATACGGATTTACGATCTACAATACTTGGTGCAGGGTTCTCGATTGGACGGTAACCATCCTGCGCGATGTCACCCTGTCCGTCAATCGGCGCACCAAGTGCATCTACGATTCTTCCAAGGAATGCATCTCCAACCGGGATACCGGCCATCTTACCGGTACGAACGACACGGCTGCCTTCCTTGATCTCTGTATCACGGCCAAACAGAATAACACCGATCTCATCCCGTCTTACATCCTGTACCATACCCTTGACACCACAATCAAAGAGAACGATCTCTCCGTAAAATGCATGGTCGATACCATCGACGTTCGCGATACCATCACCAACCCAGTTGACAACACCGATCTCCTTATCCTTTGCTGCCAGCTCAAAATCTGCGATATCGGCACGCAGGATGGAAATGATGCTCTCCTCACTGACGGTTGCCAGCTTCTTGCCTGCCAACGACTGATTGATATGCTTCTGCAGCTGGTCGATACGTCCCTGTTCGCTCCAGTCGTACTCTTTGTTTCCAACACGGATGATGAATCCACTCTTGATGGATGCATCTTCCTTGCCAACGATCTTGATATCCGGATTGTTGTATTCCTTCGCAAGGAACAACCGGATCCGTTCCATCTGCTCCGGTGTCGGTGGTGTCACATATGTGAGTTCTGCCTGTGCCTCCACCTTCTCCGGTGTCTTCGTCAGCTCCATGTATGCCTGCTCGATCTCATCTAACAATCCGAAATCGCCATTGTCACACAACACCTTTAAGAAGTTCCGGATCTCCTTCGGGAACACCCGGTCGATTACCAGATGCTTCTTCTCTAACGACACGGTTGGATCTTCAAACTCCACACCGATCTGTGGAACTGCCTCTAAAATATCCTTTACGCTCTGCAGATTTGACTTCGCGTTTTCAACGAGCTTCAAATCCGCTGCATAGTCCTTCGCTGCTCGAATCACGTTTCATCACCTGCTTTATCTAAAAATTTGTCGTACAGCGCGTTATCCACGTCTGCACCTTTTTTCTCTCCAACAATCTTGACCGTTGCATCAACAACCATATCGGCAATATCTTTTTCTGCTTTTTTAAGTATCTGTGCCTTCTGGTTCTCTGCATCTGTGATTGCATCTTCCTTTACCTGTTTTGCGGTCTTTTCAGCATCTGATACAATCCGCTTATATTCTGCATCTGCGGTCTGTCTTGCCTCCTGAAGCACCTGCTTCTTGGCTTCCTCCGCATTTGCAAGACTTGCCTCATACTGCTTTCTTGCTTCCTCTGCTGCCTGCTTGCTCTCGCCCGCTTCCTTGAACTGTCTGTCCGCTTCCTCCTGACGCGCTGCAATGATCTTCTGTACAGGCTTAAACAGGAAAATCCGCATCAACACGAACAAAAGCAGCAGATTGATTATGGTAAGTAATAAATTCCAATCTACCCGGAGCATGTTACCACCCTGCCTTTCCTGTGATTACTTCAACATTACTATGATCATAAGCGCGATAACGAAACCGTAAATAGCGGTTGCCTCTGCAAGTGCACAACCAAGAATCAATGTCTTGTTGATCTTACCTTCTGCCTCCGGCTGTCTTGCGATTGCCTCTGCTGCCTTACCGGTTGCAATACCGATACCAATACCTGCGCCAAGCGCTCCTAAAACTGCAATACCTGCACCAATTGCGATTATTGTACCCATACTAATTATCTCCTTTTCGTTTATTGTTCAATCTCTTCACTGATATACAGTGATGTCAAAAATACAAATACATATGCCTGCAGCAATCCATCAAACAGATCAAAATACAAAGAAAAGACTGCCGGCAGAACAACCGGAACAACCATCTTGATCAGTTCCATAATTACAAATGCACCAAGCACGTTACCAAAAAGTCGCATGCACAGCGACAATGGACGTGTAAATACCTCTAAGATATTGATCGGAGTAACGATTGCAATCGGTTCTACGAACTTATGCAGCCACTTCTTCACACCCAGATGGTAAATACCTGCCGCCTCAACTAAGACGATGCTCATAACCGCAAGTGCGATCGTGACATTTAAATCTTTGGTTGGGGACTTGAATCCAAACAATCCAATGATGTTTGATACACCAATATACAGCAATACAGTTGTCAGATATGGGACATACGCTTTTCCTTCCGGTCCGATCATATCCTCCACCATACCGGTCAGCTTTGTAACAATCGTCTCTGCGATTGCCTGACGTTTGCTGATGTGATCAATCTTCATGTTTCTTGTCAGGATGATTGCCACAAGAACTAGCACTGCCATGATAATCCATGTTACGACCACAGATTCCGATACGTCGATACCACCGAAGATTGGAATCGTAAAGACGGTCTCACAGTTCAGTTCTTCCATCAGGTCTTTTGCAAGATCTTCCAAAAAAACCATCTCCTTTTCTCGTTTTATCCTTTCTACCCAAGGAAAAGTGTATACCTTTTTTTGTCGAAAGTAAAACGTATTTTTCTATAAAAAAACAACCCAAACAGATTGTTATTTTAGCATTTTTAACATAATTAAACCATCTGTTCTATCAAATCATAATGCCTGTCAATCGCCAAAAGCATGGCTGGCTCATTTTTCTGTTCGAGATTTTGGTAAATGTCCGCATGGCATTGCAGCAGCTTCACCCGCACCGATTCATCGGCAAGCTCAATCACGTAGTTAATCCAATCCCGGTATGCGTCGGTCACAGCCTCCATCAAGACTGCCCACAGATGATTTCCGGTTGCCTGAATCAGGGTATCGTGAAACTCCTTGTCCACATCGGTCAGATCTTTGCCATCGAACAATTTCATCTCTTCCAGCTTTGTCTCTAAGATTGACTCATATTCATAGGACAGTCCTTTCGCAATCAGATTCGAGCAGACTGCCTTCTCCATCACCCGCCGGAATTCAAATATTTCCTCTTTCGTAATCGTTCCGAGTGCCAGCATCACCGTAAGCGACTGACGGATAGACTCGCCGACATGCTTTGACACATAATTGCCGGAACCCTGTACCCGTTCGATCAGTCCCATGCCATGCAGGATGCTGATTGCCTCCCGGATGGAATTTCTGCCGATGCCAAGTTCCTCGGCAATCCTTCGTTCCGGTGGAAGCTTGCTGCCTAATTGCAGTGACCCTTCTTTGATCCGGTCTATGATATAGGCGATTGCTTTTTCATATTCCTGTGTTGTCTGTTTCTCCATTTTCTCATCACCTACTCTAATCCAGTCTGTCTGATATATTGCTCAATCATTGCGATCGTACCTGCCGTTCCAAGCTTCGAGACATTCAGGCACAGGTCATAATTTTCTGCCATGCCCCATGTCTCCCCGGTATAATATTTGTGGTATGCCTCCCGGCGTTCATCGGTTGCCTGTACAAGCTTCTTCGCCTGGCGCTCCGGGATTCCATGCTTCTTCGCAATCGACTCGATCCGCATCGCATCATCCCCGGTCAGGAAGATTGCAAGCTTATCCTTCCGGTCCTTGAATACATAATTACCACATCGACCTAAAATAATACAGTTTTTTCCGTCTAAGATTTCGGACAATGCTTTCTTCGGTGTCTCATAAAACACGTTTTCACTCTCTGTCTGGGATATCGTGTACATCAATGTATCCATCGGGGTTTCCCCATAGAAATCCGGATACCGGTCATACATTCCATATCCTTTTGCAAGCTCTGAGATGACCGACCGATCATAAAATGGAATATGATAGATCTGTTCCAACGCATGACCGATCTCGTCTCCGCAGCAGCCACATTTTCTACCAATTGTAATAATCATAACGAACACCTCCTAATTTTAATTGCACATGGTTAATTTCTACTACATTTGTACGTGACTAACATTTCAACGCAGACACGCTCTCGCTCGGTTCATCACGCAGTGGTACTAAATTCACGTCAAACAAGTTTGCCGTTCATTAAGTACCAGCGTGCTTCAACGGTCTGCTTGTGAATTGTTAGTCACATACAAATGCATATACATATTCTTAACCATGTCCAACTATCAATTATATCCTTTTCCCTTCCTTACATGAAATTTGCGTAGACGGATGCGAGTACAACGGTCAGGATTCCGGTGACAGCGATTGCCAGACTGCTCATCGCGCCTTCCACTTCGCCCATCTCGATTGCCTTGGCTGTACCGATTGCATGGGATGAAGACCCAAGTGCAAGTCCCTTGGAGATTGGTTCCGTAATACGGAAGAGCTTACATATGAACTCGCCTAAGATGTTGCCAATCACACCTGTTACTACGATGACGGCAACCGTGATTGTCACATAACCGCCAAGTTCTTCCGATACTCCCATACCAATAGCTGTCGTAATGGACTTCGGAAGCATCGTGACATATTCCTGATGGGTAAGTCCCATGAGCTTCGACAGTACAAATACCGTCGTCAGACTCGTAAGTACACCTGCTGTGATTCCAAGCATCACCGCTTTGACATTCCGCTTTAGTAACTGCCACTGCTCATACAGCGGAATCGCCAGGCAGACCGTAGCCGGTGTCAGAAACCAGCTTAAGTACACGGCACCCTTGTTGTACGTATCGTAATCAATATGCGCACATACAAGCACGATGATCGTAAGGATTATCGAGATGAGCAATGGATTGAAGATTCCAAGCTTAAACTTTTTCTTTAATAATAAACCTGCCAGATACGCAAGCAGACTGAGTGTCACACCTGCGAACATGGATGTCTGAAATAAATCTTTCATATCTCCTGCTCCTTTGCCTTTTCTTTTGCTTTGGATTTCTTGATCACACATTGGGATACACGTCCGGTTGCACCCATAACCGCAACGAGTGCTACAACCGTGATCACACTGACCGGTACTAACACCGGTTTCAATGTACCCCATGATGCCATCAGACCAACCCCTGCGGGGATGAACATGACCGGCATGATCTCGATCAGGAATTTCCCGACATCCTTCACTGCATCGAGCTTAATGATTCCACTGAGCAACCCGATAAATAAAATCACCATGCCATAGATGCTTGCCGGTATCGGCAATGGCAGGAAGTATTTTAACAACTCTCCTAAAAAGGAGATAAACAAGATTAACAGAAACTGTCGTAAGTATTTCATAATGACTCCCTAACTCCTATAAAAAGCAAATTGGTAGCACCACTTTGGTACTACCAATATTATACTTATACTTTTTTAATTGTCAATTATGAATTTTGCTACATTTTTCTGAAATAACCGCAAAAATTTCTACATTTTCAATACCGGTAACTACTTACCTGCACAATATTTTTATCCATAATATTCATCCTGCCGGCATTCGCGCCTGCATTATGACTGCACCCGGTTCATATACTGCTCCCACAGCATAGCCACCTGCGTTCCTGTCACATAGACCTGATACGAATCACCTACCGTCTGATCTTCCGAATCAACAAATTCGATTCCAAGCACATACCCATCTGCATCCTGCTTCATCTCAAAGAGATATGCACCCTCGCAGCTCTTTGGGAACTCTGCTGTCTCCACTACGGAAAGCTCGTAGTCAGGAACCTCGGACTGCAGCACATCATTTGCATCATAATACTTGTATCCATCACGCACACAGCGGATCAGCTTTCCATCAGTAATCCGGATCTTCGTCGTACCGGCGTAGCTTTCTGTATAATTTGTATTCTGGCTGTTGTCCGCTTTCACAATCAGTGCTTCTACCATAAGCTCCACACCATTCTCTGTCACTGCAAATGTATCGATCTGACAGTCGTCAAACCGGAAATGCTCTAATTCATCTACACTTTTATATGCCACTTTGTTCATCCTTCCTTCTATGTATTCTTCTGTAATGACCTATGCAATCACACTATATTGTTTTCCCGATATCAGTAAATTACTTCATATAATTTTTCTACGACTTCATCTTCGGAAAGCTTATCATAGATATAATAGTCCGCATTGACCTTAAATCCATCATAGACACTTTCGTTTTCCAATACCGGCTGCAATATCTCCAGCCGGTCTGCGTAATTTTCACGCATGTCATCTGCCTGTTTCTCATAGCCGCTGAGCTTTTGTGTTTCCTGCAGTGCTGCCTTTGCCGCGTCACTGATTGGAATACCTTTTTCGGTTCCCTGCAGCTGTGCCATATCCCTGCTATTAAGCAGAAACTCCAGAAGTTTTGCCGATTCCTCCGGATACTCCGTTGTTGCACTGATGGCATACATCGTAGCCGGTTTTACACACCATCCGAATTTCTTCGCAGCTGCATCCTGCAGATAATCGCCTACAATAACCTCCGAACCGTTCTTTTCCAATGGCGTACAATAATTTGCTGCATCACTGATCCACGCAACAGATCTGACTTAAGCATAATAAAATATTATAATATAGGATTCCGCGATTTACAATAACCCTTTTGGGCTGCATTCTTCCGAGCAAGCCGATGCTTGACTTTCGTGCCTGTCTGTACTATATTTATTTTATTGCAGGTATAGTTCATTGGTAGAACACCAGCTTCCCAAGCTGGATAGGCGGGTTCGATTCCCGTTACCTGCTTTTTTACGTGATAGAACTGCAAGATTTCGTGAATCAAGTTTCATTCACTTTCACAGTGAATGAAATAGTATCGATAAAAGAGGAAAGGTACCAGTTAAAGTACCTTTCCTCTTTTATCTTAAAAGTTTTCTGTTTTACACAATATCTTACTCCACAGTTGTATCCGCGGAAGTTCCCGCCTCTGCAGGAGCTTCTACCTTGATTCCATCCAGGCCTGTGATGTTCACATTCTTGTTAACCTTTGCATCGTATGTATTTGCACGCATAATATCCGCGATATCGATACCTGTTACTTCCTTCACAGACTCCATTGTCTTTGCAAGGACTTGTGGCACATACGACCCCATCGAACCGACACCGGAACCTTCGCCGTTGCCGTCGATGATCGTAACCTTGTCGATTGTAGAGAGTGGCTCTGCGATTGCCTTTGCCATCTCCGGCAATGCCTTCACGATCATTTCCACCATCGCTGCCTGACCATACTTCTTCATCGCTTCGGCTTTCTTCTCTAAGGCTTCTGCCTCTGCAAGACCTTTGGCTTCGATTGCCTTCGCCTCTGCCTCGCCGACTGCACGGATACCTGCTGCCTCCTGCTGCTTTGCAAAAAGCTCTGCTTCTGCCTGTGCCTTCTTCGCTTCGGCTTCCTGCTGCTTCTCAAACTTATCTGCCTCGGCATTTCTCTGACGCTTGTAAAGCTCCGCATCTGCCTGCTGCTGTCTTGCGAACTTGTCCGCCTCCGCTTTCTTACGGATATCCGCGTCGAGGGACTGCTCCATCACCTCGGCTTCCTTCTTCTTCAGGTCAACTTCCTTCTCCTGACGTGCGATATCTGCCTCGGTCTTTGTAACCTCGATTGTCTTACGCTGTGCTTCCTTCTGAATCTCGTAAGCTGCATCTGCTTCCGCATTCTTCGTATCTTCGATTGTCTTTAATTCTGCCTTCTTGATTGACAGTTCATTCTGCTTAACAGCAATTTCCGTATCGGACAATACCTTCGCATCGTTCGCTTCTTTTCTCGCCTGTGCCTGTGCGATCGCTACATCACGGTCTGCGTTTGCCTTGGCGATACTTGCATTCTTCTGAATCGCTGCCATGTTATCCTGACCAAGTGCGATGATCAGGTCGTTCTGATCCTCTACGTGCTGGATGTTGCAGGAAATAATCTCGATACCCAGACGGTTCATATCCACCTGCGCCTTCTCCTGCACCTGATCACCGAAGGACTTACGGTCGTTACACAAATCTTTCAGACTGATCGTACCGATGATCTCACGCATATTACCCTGCAGAGAATCCACCAGTGCTTCCATAATCTGCGGTTCCTTCATATTCAGGAAGTTCTTCATGGCAAGCTGGATACCTTCCTCATCCGTACGGATCTTAACCTTCGCAACCGCATCAATGTTAACACCGATAAAATCCAGTGTCGGAACATAATCGCCCGTCTTAATATCGATACTGATCTGCTTGATCAACAGCTCATCCTTCCGCTCGAAGAACGGAAGCTTCAAGCCTGCTTTACCAATCAGAATCTTCGGTGTCTTTCTTAAACCGGAAATAATATACGCCTTATCCGGTGGTGATTTGACATAACTGGTAAATAAGATGACCAGCAATGCCACGATAATGATAATAATAGCAATTGTTGAACCTGACATACTAAAACCCTCCCTAACAACAAGTTAATTGATTGCTATGCGACTCAAATCGCATATTTTCTTTGGTGCAAAATTCAAATTCCTGCATCCACTCAATATTGTACCATGTATGTCTGAAAATCACTATTACATTTTTCTGCATTTTTCGTACATTTTCTGTACAATAATGCATTTTTCATTAAGGAATCGATTGTTCGAAGAAAGCAGCGGTAGCATCTTATTAAATGAATAAATCGTTGTATCTGTCGGTACATCCACCACAGCATCAAAATCATTTCCAAGCAGGATGTCCGGTTTTGTATTCAGCACAATTTCCCGGATATCCACATCAGATTTTTCTTTATCCATACCATACGCATGGCTTCCACCCAATGTCAGAAGGATAATATTCTCTCCTAGGTACCATCCGAAGTCCCAATTCATCCTGTTCTGGCATAACTAAGCCCTCCCCGATATAATAAATACTATATTATATCGGGGAGGGCTTAAATTATCTATGTATTCTTCTATTACACACAGATTCTGTTTATTTGTCACGCTTCTTGAATATCCTGTTATAAATCTCAATTCCCTTGTCAGGATTCTGGTTCATCCAGAATACGAGATAGCCGCCAATCAGGAACAAAGCCCCTCCTATTATAACAAGATAGACAGACATTGTCGGGATTTTCCTTCCATCCGTTATTTTGGTTGGTTTCTCCGGATCATAATATACCGTTACCTTCTGCCCTATCTGCATATCATGTCCATCACCCACATATATTTCATTATATGTTTTCCCATCTACTTCATAATCCACAAAGATGGTGCAAGTTGCATGATTTCTATGCATACGTTTTTCTGTTACAATACCTGGTACGGTCTCAGCTTTTCTTAAAAACAGATCATTATGTACATATGCCGCAAGTCCTGCAAACAGCAAAGCCAGTCCGACAAACATAACTATCATCACTTCCTTACGGACAGACTTTTTTCTTATTTCTTTGTCACCTAAATCTTCTCCAAAGATTCGCGCTTGTTTTTCCTCTGACAAAATATATGGATTTCTATCTGTTGCAGATGAAAGCTTTCCATCCGGTTGATAAACAGGCTTATCGATTGGAGTTGTCCTTTTGGATTCAATGACATATGGATCCTGTTCTAAATCGCTGAACTCCCCCAGTGAAGGATCTTTTAATTCTTCCTGCAGGTCTTTCATGCGTTTTGTGGAATCTTCATCTTTTAACTTTAATGACATATTTTTCCTCCTCCCAAATATACAAAGGATTGTTGCAATATTCTTTCATTCATATTAACACTATCATACATATATGGAAATAACAATGTGTAATTTTCTTCTGTCATGAATATGATTTCAACCCTGATTTCCAGATATTTGCTAGATTAGCTTCCGGTTTGGGTTTTCTTGCTTGCTTTTCTCTGTCTACGCCCACGCCGTGGGTTTTTCCGCAGAATTCCTGTCCTGTGAGCCCAGATTTACATTTTGTGGAAAATAATATACAAGATATAACCGAATCCACATACACGGCAAGCGATGTGGAATGGCTTAGAAAATACTTAGAATAAAAAACAAACAGGAAATCATTCGCCGTGCAACCTCTGCTTTGCTCCAACAATGAGCCGTGAACCGGCGCATGCTTCGCATGCACCCGGTCTCGGGCATTCGCCCTATATAAACCTCGTTCGCAATGCGACTTCGTTTCCGCTTCGCTCCAACTCAGTCACGTGCGTTCGCACTATAAAAAAATAACAGCATGGCTGTATGCAAGTAAACTTGCACGCCATGCTGTATTTTTTTGCATTGCTCTCTATCTAGAACTTTCCAGCCTTTGCTGCTTCCTCAACGGAAACTGCAACTGCAACAGTAGCACCAACCATAGGGTTGTTACCCATACCGATCAGACCCATCATCTCTACGTGAGCTGGTACAGATGAAGAACCTGCGAACTGTGCATCACTGTGCATACGTCCCATAGTATCTGTCATACCATAAGAAGCAGGACCTGCTGCCATGTTATCTGGGTGAAGTGTACGACCTGTACCACCACCAGATGCTACGGAGAAGTACTTCTTACCCTGTTCGATACATTCCTTCTTGTATGTACCTGCTACCGGATGCTGGAAACGTGTTGGGTTTGTTGAGTTACCTGTGATAGATACACCAACATTCTCATGATGCATGATTGCAACACCTTCCTGAACATCATCAGCACCATAACACTTAACAGTTGCACGAAGACCTGTTGAGTATGGCTTCTCATATACTACGTTCAGCTTAGCTGCCTTATAATCGTACTTTGTCTCAACAAATGTAAATCCATTGATACGTGAGATAATCTGAGCTGCATCCTTACCAAGACCATTCAAGATAACACGAAGTGGCTTCTGACGTACCTTGTTAGCCTTCTCTGCGATACCGATTGCACCCTCAGCAGCTGCGAATGACTCATGTCCTGCAAGGAAACAGAAGCACTCTGTCTCTTCCTCAAGGAGCATCTTACCAAGGTTACCATGTCCAAGACCTACCTTACGGTGATCAGCAACAGAACCCGGGATACAGAAAGACTGAAGTCCTTCACCGATTGCTGCTGCAGCATCTGCTGCTCTTCTGCAACCCTTCTTAATTGCGATAGCTGCACCTACTGTGTAAGCCCAGCAAGCATTCTCAAAACAAATTGGCTGAATCTTCTTAACCTGATCGTAAACATCAAGTCCAGCGTCCTTTGTAATCTTCTCAGCTTCTTCGATAGAGCTGATACCATAGCTGTTCAATACAGCGTTAATCTGGTCAATTCTTCTTTCATATGATTCAAATAAAGCCATTGTCGTTTCTCCTTTCCTCTTATTCCTGTCTAGGATCGATAATCTTCACTGCATCAGCAACACGGCCATACTGACCCTTTGCCTTCTCCCATGCTGTGTTTGGATCATCACCCTTCTTAATGAAATCTGTCATCTTTCCAAGAGAAACGAACTGGTATCCGATAACTTCGTTATCAGCATCAAGTGCGATACCTGTTACATAGCCCTCAGCCATCTCAAGGTAACGAACACCCTTCTCCTTTGTTGCGTACATTGTACCAACCTGAGAACGAAGACCCTTACCAAGATCCTCAAGGCCTGCTCCGACTGCAAGACCATCATCAGAGAAAGCACTCTGTGTACGACCATAAACAATCTGAAGGAACAGCTCTCTCATAGCTGTATTGATAGCATCACATACAAGGTCTGTGTTCAGAGCCTCAAGGATTGTCTTACCCTGCAGAACCTCTGCTGCCATAGCTGCAGAATGTGTCATACCGGAACAACCGATTGTCTCAACCAAAGCCTCTTCAATTACGCCATCCTTAACGTTCAGTGAAAGTTTACAAGCACCCTGCTGTGGTGCGCACCAGCCAACACCATGTGTAAAACCAGAGATATCTTCAATCTTCTTTGAGTGTACCCACTTTCCTTCTTCAGGAATAGGAGCTGGCTCATGCTTTGCGCCCTTGGCTACTGGGCACATGTTTTCAACTTCCTTCGTGTAAATCATTGTGGAACTCCTTTCAATATTAAAATTTTATAGAGAGATGTTTCTTACATACAAAACACCATCAACTACATTTTCTCACAAAGTCATAATTTCGTCTACACCTTTTTTGTCATTTTTTGTAGAATATGCAAACATGGCTAGTACCTGCATTTCTCATAACAAATCCGGATTATTCCTTTGTCTTTCCAAGCTTCTTATCTGCTTTCTTGTCTTCCTTTTTCTCTTCCTTTACAGGTGTATCCTCTTCCTCATCCTTTACGACTGCGGAACCTGCTTTTTCAATCTCTGCGATTGCGTTCTTGTGCATTGGGATACGGCAGTTCTTGTTGTTACCGAACTCTACGATAACTGTTGTATCATCTACGATATCAAGGATTGTACCATAGAAACCACCTGTGGTCATGATGTTGTCACCCGGTTCCATTGCCTTGTGCAGATCTTCCATCTGCTTCTTCTGCTTCTTCTGTGGACGGATGATCAGTAACCACATGAATCCGACTAAGATTACAATGTAGATAACCCAGAACAATCCACTTGGCTGTTTTGCTGTTGTTGCTGTTGATTCCAGTAATGTTAATAACATGTCTTAAAACTCCTTTTATTTATTCTTGATTTTGAAAGCCTTCTAATTTCTGTCGTTTATATTCACTATAACGATGTTCCTCGATTGCCTCCCGAATCTCACTCATCATATTATTATAAAAATATAAATTATGCAAGACACAAAATCTCATTCCAAGCATTTCCTTTGCTTTGAGCAGATGGCGGATATAGGCTCTCGAATACTTCCTGCACGCCGGGCATCCACAACCTTCCTCGATTGGACGCTCATCCAGTTCATATTTTGCATTGAACAGATTCAGCTTACCATGGTTTGTATAGACATGACCATGTCTGCCATTCCGGGATGGATATACACAATCAAAGAAATCAACTCCGCGTTCTACAGCTTCCAATATATTCGCCGGTGTACCAACCCCCATCAGATAAGTTGGTTTGTTCTCCGGCAGATACGGAATGACTGACTCGATAATCCGATACATCTCCGCATGTGTCTCTCCAACTGCCAGCCCGCCGATTGCATAACCATCTAAATCCATGTCTGCAATCCGCTTCGCATGCTCGATACGGATATCATCTATAACACCACCCTGATTGATGCCGAACAACATCTGCTGCTTGTTAATCGTATCTTCGAGACTGTTCAGTCTCTGCATCTCCCGCTTGCACCGCTCTAACCAGCGTGTTGTACGGTCTACCGACGGCTGGATGTAGGAACGGTCTGCCTTTGCCGGTGCACATTCATCAAATGCCATTGCAATCGTAGATGCAAGATTCGATTGAATCTGCATGCTCTCTTCCGGTCCCATGAATATGAGACGTCCATCCACGTGCGAATGGAAGGTTACACCTTCCTCTTTGATCTTTCTGAGTCCAGCAAGAGAAAACACCTGAAATCCGCCGGAATCGGTCAGAATTGGCTTGTCCCATACCATAAACTTATGCAAACCGCCGAGTTTCTTTACAACCTCGTCGCCTGGTCTCACATGCAAATGATAGGTGTTTGACAGTTCCACCTGCGTTCCGATCGTCTGCAGATCCTCCGTCGATACCGCACCCTTGATGGCGGCGGCTGTACCGACATTCATAAAGACCGGTGTCTGGATCACGCCATGCGGTGTCGTAAATTCGCCACGCTTGGCACTTCCATCTTTGGTAATCAATTTGTAACTCATATTGTTGCTCCTTTATTTTAAATCACTTGATATCTTAACTTGTTTTTTTGTCTTATGCCCGATATAATAATTCTGTCACACCGGGCATGATTTCATTCTCTGTGACATATTCTATACTACCAAGGCAGGTGATACTATGTTTCGTATCTGGGGAAAAATAATGAAAGATAACCGTCTCGTCAAAGACCATACTGTCTGCATCGAGGACTACACCTTAACGCGTACAAAAAAGGTGTATGCCGCCCTTGACGAGCTATGCTACACCTTTGATCTGGCAAAGCCTATCTGGTTGAAATCCAACCAGCAGGATTTTATCCGCCATGCAAGAACCCGGTTCACGCAGGATAATTTCATTGAATCCATTGATTTTGATTATCTTGACTTTCAGGTCATCGAGGAGGACTACTGATTATTCCTGATCAGAGTCCTCTTCGTCTGTTTCCTCGTCATATGCTGTATCATCTTCCGTTTCGGGATCTTCACTTATCTCTTCATCTTCTTCTGCTGCTTCTTCATCCCGGTTTTCTTCTATTCCACTGTTTTCTCCACTGTCTTCTGCATCTTCCCAGGATTCATATGCTTCATCTATCCCAGCCTGTGAATCACCGAAATCTTCGCTAGTTTCCTCCGACACACCTTCGGTCGAATCTGTCTCCACCGGTTCTGTCTCTTCCGTTGGATCAGTCTCCTCTGATTCTGCCTCTTCTTCGGATGCAATCGCCAAATCCTCTGCCACCTGTCCGTCATCTTCTGAGAAGTAATCGGAATAATCAGTTGTATCAGCATTTGCAGCCTGTACCGTTGTTTCCTCTAAAATCTGGTTGATCTCGTCCAAATCGGCTGCGCGCAGACTTCCGATGATCTTTGCAATCTCATTTAACTCATCAATGACACCATTTAATTCATTTAAGTTTGTCTCGCACAGATCTGCGGAGGACTGTGCATTTGCTGCGATTTCCTCGCTGGCTGCCTGCTGGTTTGCCAGTCCGTCGATAATGGAATTGTTCGACGCATCCAGATTACCGGACAGCTTATCAAGCTGCTTCATATCGCCAGATAACTCCTCAACCGCACCTGCAATTGTCTGGAAGCTTCCGTCTGCCGCCTCAATATATTTTGCCTGCTCAGATACCGCCTCTACACTTCTTCGAACCAGATCCGATGTGTGATTGGCAAGATCCGTCACACCCTTCAACAACTGTGTAATACTGTCAATCGAACTTCTTGTATCATCCGCTAATTTACGAATTTCATCTGCAACCACGGCAAATCCACGTCCCTGCTCTCCTGCACGTGCTGCCTCAATGCTCGCATTTAACGCAAGCAGATTTGTCTGGCTGGAGATCTGATAGATGATTTGTGTGATTTCCTCTGCGGACTGAATCTTCTGGCAGAGTTCCTCGGATACGCGTGTTACATCCTCATTTGCAACATTGATATCGTCGGACTTATCTTTCAGACTTTCAATAATATCCAAACCAGACTTTACAGATTCGATTGCCCGCTGTGTCGACTGTACAGTGTTATCTTTGACATCGATCAGGTTATCAATGATATCCTGAATCTGCTGTGTCATCGTTGTTGACACTTCCATATTTTCTGCGGTATCTGTAACGCCGGTTGAAATAGCATCAACAGATTTCGTGACCTCCGCTGTTGCTGCCTGGAAATTATCCAGCTTTGACTGGAGCTGCTCAATATGTGCATTTCCGTTATCTACGACCTTTACCATGTTCTCTGTGATTTCTTCCTGATATGCAACATGGTACTCGATTTCCTGACGATCCGTCTCCTGCTCGCGCAGTGTAATATTACAAGCCATCAGAATACCGAATGTGAAAATAGCTGCCAAAAGCAAAATCTCTACCCATGTAACCGATGGGGCAAATCCATGCTTTGCAATCTGAATGATCGTCTCAACCAGAATGCCAAGTGTTGATGCGCCACAGGTCACGCGGATATGAAATGTATCCATATAGATAATGCACATACCCATCGCGATAAAGATTGGAAGTGCATCCATCACGGAGCCGGATACAAACACGGACACAAGCACCAATACCGAAAATGCTGTGACCGATGTAAATTTCATCAGCTCGCTACGGTCATTGATCAGCTGGAACACAACATTTCCAACCGCAAACAATGCAAATAATACCAGCAGCGGTACGAATCCCTTCTGTGTCTTATGATTGATAATCAATACTGCGATTTTCGCGATTGCAAACGCAACCATCACCTTCATCGCCAGATCATTTTTCTTTGCTAATCTCGTTCCATTCATAATGTATGTACCCCATGTCTTTCGTTCTAACAAGTTTCCGTTGCGCATAAATATACGCCATGTCATATATGTTTAAAATTATAGCAAATTTGTAATATAAAGTCCATAGACAAAATCCACTTATCCGCGCTTTCTACTTGTATATTCTACCTAAAAATGCTATCTTAATTCAAAGAACCAAAGACTTGAACGGATGCAAAAATCGCAATCGAAAACCAATCAAAGGAGTTATTATGTTTCAGATTGAACATATCTCAAAATCATACGGAAAAAAACAGGTGCTGAACGATGTGTCTTTTCCCGTCCCGGAAGGCTGTGCCATCGGGATTTTAGGCGTCAACGGCTCCGGGAAATCCACGTTGCTTTCCTGCATTGCAAAAAAATATGCCGGAACACCAGATGTAAGAATCGGCTATGTCCCACAGGAAAATCCGCTCTATGATGAGCTAAAGCCTGTGGATAATCTGCGTATGTGGACGAACAAACGCAAATCCGAAATCCTGCAGGCATTGCAGGCACCACCGCTCGCCCAGCTTGGAATCCAGACATTTCTGGATACTCCGGTCAAAAATATGTCCGGTGGTATGAAAAAGCGGCTCAGTCTCGCGTGTGCCCTGCTCGATGCACCACAGATTCTGCTGATGGATGAGCCATTTGCAGCACTGGATCTTCCAGCCAAACAGGATGCCATGCAGTTTATGCGTTATTATTTAAGTCTTGGAAATTCCATTGTGATTGCCTCCCATGAGGAAGCCGTTTTTCAGTTCTGCCACACAGTCTATCTTCTGAAAAATGGCACACTCTTCGATGCGTCGCATCTGCCAGAGGGCACTAATTATATTGATCTGCTAAGAAATTAAATTTAAGAGGAACTTATGTCTCACATCCATATGTTTTTCAATTTCATCCGCGCCAACTGCAAACGGCTGTTACACTATCTGCCATCGATGTTTGTCTCATTGTTACTGTTGCTTCTCCTGACTGGAACCGCAGGATTTTATCTGTCCAGACATCTATATAAGGAAAATGTATTTTCTGCGATTTCCATCGGATACTATCTGCCACAGGACGACAACCTGGACCTAAACCAGCTTGGCATTGGTATGTTACAGGATTTAGAAGGAATGGAGGAAACCGTCCAGCTCGTACAGGTAAACAGCGTCGAGGAAGGCTATAACATGCTTGCTTCGCATGAAATCCTGTATCTGATCATCGTCCCGGAGCAGTTTTTCTCTGGAATTATAGACAGTACAAATGTACCGCTTGATATCGTTGTTTACGACAACAGCTCCATATCCTCTTATATCATCAACGAATTGTTCATGTCCTACGCCGGACTGCTCGGAACTGCTCAGGCTGGTATTTACAGCGGCCTTGACACGACACGTGCCCACGAATTTACACCGGAACAGATACGTGAGCTTTCCAACCGTGTGAACTTCGTATACCTAGACCGTGTCATGAACAAGACAAATTATATGAAGACGATACAGGCAGAGGATGCAGGAAGTGTGACATTCACACAGCACTATGCCGCATTTGCGATTATATTAAGTCTCTGTTTTCTTGCATTCCTGCTGATTCCATATTTACAGGGAACCGGAAATGGCATCTGCGAATGCATGAAGCTGTATCACCTAAACCGCGGACATATACTGGCAGCAAACATGATCCATACATTTTTAGCTCTGTATATCCTGTTCCTGCCGTGCTATATCGGAATCTCCATCTGGATGGGGCACGCAAACCTGAACGGACTTCTGACGATCATCCCTGCACTGCTTTTGATTGCACTGCTGATCGCCGGAATCGCAACCTTTTCCAGAAGTACCTTTTCCGCAAATATCTGTCTGTTATTTGTTGTGCTGGTGCTTGCCTACTGCGGTGGCGGACTTCTACCGGATGTTCTGCTGCCAAAGGTGATACAGCAGATCCGTCCGTATCTGCCGGGAACGTATGTAATGCAGATTTTCTGCCACGCACTTTATTAAACATTTGGGAGTTTTGTTATGAACCGACTGATTGTCGCATGGAAACGAATTTTACATCGAAAGCTATATTGGTGCATGCTGGGCGTCCTGCTCATCTTAACTGGAATCTATGCATTGCTTCCAGCGAAAAGCCAGTCCACAGAAATCCGTGTTGCCGTATATCTGGAAGATACCAGTGCGTATACGACACAGTTCAAAGAGGAATTAGATGCCAGTGCCTCGCTCTATCAGTTTTATTATGTAGATGCGTCCACAGATGTAATCCGGGATGTACAGGCGGGTGATGCAGAATGCGGTTTTGTCCTGCCAGATGGATTTTTCTCCGGCTACATTGCAGGCTCCGGGGAACCAAAGGTTTCCTTGTATGAGACAAGTGCAAGTACACTTTCCTCTGCCATCTGCGAGACATTCTTCCATTATATCTTCAAGGTTGCATCCCCACAGATTCTGGTTGACACGATCGACGATGCAGCGTTATCTGAAGAGTTAAAAAGCCGCATGCAAGCATATATGAACAGTGACACAATCTTCCGTATGTCCTCTGTCACAGACGGTGCCTACGATTATAAGGAAAATACCTATCGTATCCAGCTTCCAATCTACGAATGCACCTGTCTGCTCGTCCTGTTTGCTTCTCTGTTCAGCCTGATGTTGTTCTTACAGGATCAGGAACGTGGCATCTACATCGCACTTTCTGGCAAACGCAGATATGGTATTTTATGCACGGGACTTCTGGCTGGCATCCTTCCAATCTACGGAATCGGCATGCTATGCAACGGCATCACCTACGGAACTGCAACTCTGTTACAGGTAACACTTGTCAGTCTGCTTGCCTATCTTCTGTCGCTTGTACTTTCGGTGTTTATCAAAAAAAGCCGGACACTTGCCAAGTGGATCCCGGTGCTTTTACTGATTACCATCGTATATTTCTTCGTGAATTATATTCTATGATTTCATATTTTTTAATTATTGGAACATACATTTAATATGATACAAAAACAGGACGAGATCATCCAAAGATCTCGTCCTGTTCTTCGATCTGCGCTCTTGCATTCGTCGCATCGGTTATCTCTTTTAAGATTGCTTTCGCATCGCCAACCGGAATATGTACCGTAAAGACCACATCCTCTGCGAATTCCGTGTTGATGATCGCAACCTGTCTCGTATTCAGGATATATTGTATTTTCCCCATATCCGTATAATTCGTCCGGATCAAAACAGGAAGCAACTGTTGCATTAACTTCGTCGTACACGCTTCTAGGGCTTCCTTTGTTGCCTGCGTATATGCACGGACAAGTCCGCCCGTACCAAGCAGTGTACCACCAAAATACCGTGTCACAACCACACAGATATCATGGATTCCAGAATTCTGAATCAACTCCAGCATCGGCTTTCCTGCAGTGCCCTGTGGTTCTCCATCATCCGAGAACCGGAGCAGCGGCATCTCAGCGCCCACAGAAAATGCAAAGCAGTTATGCCGTGCATCGTAATGCTTCTTCTTAATCTTCTCGATAAATACATACGCCTCTTCTTCTGTCTCAACCGGGGCAATCTGCGCAATAAAACGGGATTTCTTCTCAACAATCTCGCCCTCTGCACCTTCGATCAGTTTGATATAATCCATAACGTCCCTTTCAGTTCCGTCTACTTTGTATCCAGAAGCTTCTTCAACTCACTCATAAACGTATCCGCATCCTTGAACTGACGGTAGACGGATGCGAAACGCACATATGCAACCTGATCCAGATCACGAATCTGATCCATTACAATCTCACCAATCTTCTCGCTTTCGATTTCACGCACGCCGAGATTGAAAATCTTGTTCTCGATCTCATCCACACATGCCTCGATCTGATCCACAGATACCGGACGTTTGTGACAGGAACGTACCACTCCTGACTCAATCTTGGAACGGTCATATGTCTCACGATTCTTATCCTTCTTGATTACAATCAGAGGAATCGTCTCTACCTTCTCATACGTAGTAAAACGCTTTCCACACTCATCACACTGTCTTCTTCTACGGATTGCCTCGTTGTCATCTGCTGGTCTTGAGTCAATCACACGCGTATTATCATCTCCGCAAAATGGGCACTTCATATGTTTATTCCTTTCCTCCCTGAATTTTCCGTATATCGCAGGCATCAATATCGACCAGAACAATGTCCGGTCCGATACGCACAATGTTGCAATACCGGATGTAATATTCCGTTCCCGAACCAAAGCAGGAAAATAATTTGCCCGGTCCCGGTACGATGATTGCAAGTATCTTCCCTGTCTCACAATCAAACTCGACATCGGCAACATAGCCGAGCCGCCTGCAATCTTTGCAGTTTATAACTTCTTTTTCTTTTAATTCTAAAAAGCGCATCGCATACCTTCGCTTTTTATAGTTAGTATATGCGAAAGCTTATCGCTTGTCACCTTCAAAAATAAGTACCATCGTTCCCGGTCCAACGTGTGCTCCGACGATTGGTCCGACCTCGCTCATGATGATCTTATTTGGATGATACTTCTCCTCTACCTTTGCCCGGACATACTCCGCATCCTCCGGACAATCCGCGTGACAGATCAGTACTACATCCTGCTTGTCTGCATAGCTTCCTGTACAGATATCCATCTCTGCAAGCAGCTGGTTTAACGCTTTCTTACGTCCACGCACTTTACTCTCAGCTGCAAGTCTTCCCTCTGTATCCACATGCAGAACCGGCTTCAACTGGATCATGCCACCGATAACGGCTGCCGTCTTGGAGATACGTCCACCTCTCTGCAAATAGGTCAGATCATCCACCGTGAATTTGTGCACGATACGATGCTTCAGCTCTTCGAGTGCCTGCATGTTCTCTTTGACGGACATGCCTTTTTTCTTGTTCTCAATCGCATGATAGATCAGCAGTCCATGTCCACCACTCGCGCAGATGGAATCAAACACACAGATTTCCGCATCCGGATATTTCTCCTGCATCTCTTCCTTACATACAAACGCGTTGTTGATCGTACTGCTGATACCGGAGGAAAGACAGGTAAATAATACGTCTTTTCCTGCGGACAGTGCCTTCTCAAACTCCTCTTCAATATCGTTGATGTTCGGCGCTGCTGTCTTTGTTCCCTGTCCCGCACGCATGCGTTCATAGAACTCTTTCTTTGTCAGTGTTTTTTCTCTTCCATCAAATACTTCATCGCCGATTTCAAAGCTGATTGGAATAATCACGACGCCCTGTTCCTCGGCATAGCCGACTGGTAAATCGTTCGATGAATCTGTGATAATAACGTAATCTCTTTCCATATTCTCTCCCATTGTATTCACGCTGTGGTATACAAGTTGTACATAATTACGAATTCCACACAGACGCGCTCCCGCTCGGTTCATCACGCAGTGGTACTAAATTCACGGCAAACAAGTTTGCCATTCATTAAGTACCAGCGTGCTTCAACGGTCTGTGTTAGAATTGTAATTATGTACAACTTGATACACTCTATCGCTTTAATATATTAATACCATATGTTCTATCGTATAATCTTCACCGGGCATTTTTCCTTGCAGGTGCCGCAGCCGGTACATTTTGCATAGTCAACGACTGCAAGGTGATCCTTCACTGTGATTGCGCCCTGTGGACAGTTTCTCTGACACAGACCACATCCGATACAGCCTGCGCTGCAGACCGCCTTCACATCCTTACCGAATTCCTTCGAGTTACACTCGACGATAGCACCGGCATCTTCCGGTACCATCTCGATGATATGTCTCGGACAGGCAAGTACACACTGTCCACAAGACTTACATTTGTCCTTGTCCACGACTGCCACGCCATCTACGATGGAAATTGCATCAAACTGGCAGGCACGCTTACATGAACCATACCCAAGACATCCGAAGCTACAGCCCTTTGGTCCGCCGCCTGGTGCATTCGCCGCAATCTGGCAATCCTCCGGTCCGACATAATCATACACATCCTTTGCCTTCTCACAGGTTCCGGCACATTTCACATGTGCGACATGTCTGACACTGTCGATCTCCCCACCGACGATCTCTACAATCTTCTTTGCTACGGCCTCGCCACCGACCGGACAGGCATCCGGCTTCGCTTCGCCTTTTGCGATTGCTGCCGCAAGGCCATCACACCCCGGATATCCACAACCTCCACAGTTATTACCCGGCAATGCCTCACGTACTTTAATTTCTTTTTCGTCTACTTTGACTTTAAACTTCTCGCTCGCTACACCCAGAAGGATTCCGGCTAAAATTCCGACAATTCCGATGACCGCAGCCGCGTACAAAATCGATGCTCCCATTTCTTCGCCTCCTCTAAATCAATCCGTTCAATCCAAGGAAAGCGATTGCCATAAGACCGGCTGTGATCAGCACGATTGGCGCTCCTTTGAAGCTTTCCGGTATATCATTTTTATCAATCTTCTCCCGGATGCCTGCCATTACAATAATCGCAATCGCAAATCCGACTGCGGAGAACATACCGTTGATGATAGACTCTCCAATGTTTAAATCATCCTGCACATTTTTGAGTGCGATACCAAGCACTGCACAGTTTGTTGTGATCAGTGGCAGGTACACGCCCAGCGCTTCATACAGCGATGGAATCGTCTTCTTTAAGAACATCTCCACAAACTGTACCAGTGCCGCAATCACTAAGATAAACACAATCGTGTTCAGATAAGAAAGCTTAAGTGGCACAAGCACGAAATGATAAATCACACTTGTCACCGCCGAAGCAATCGTCATAACGAAGATAACCGCACCGCCCATACCGGCTGCTGTGCTTACTTTCTTTGATACTCCTAAAAATGGACAGATACCCATGAACTGGCTCAGGATTACATTGTTCACAAGAGCAGCGGATATCGCTAATAAAATAATATTCATATCCTACTCCTCCTTTCCTTTGCCTGCACACATGGCATTCGCACAGCTTGCACAATCTGCCAGTCTGCATGTCTCTGCCTTCCCGCCAGTCTTCTTTGCCTTCTTGATATGACGACGGTTGATAAATGCAATGATAAATGCCAGTACAAGGAATGCACCTGGTGCCGATACAAAAATGCTTGCCGGCTGGAACAGTCCCTGATCGGACAAGATCTGGAAGACCTTATCACTTGCATGACTTTCAGCGAAATTCTCAACAGCCTTTACAAAGCTGAATCCAAAAATACTGCCAGAGCCAAGGATCTCACGGATGATACCGATGGTAGTCAGTCCAACGGTAAATCCAAGTCCCATACCGATACCATCAAAAATGGATGGGATCACCGGATTCTTTGATGCATAGCTCTCGGCTCTACCTAAGATAATACAGTTTACAACGATCAGTGGAATAAAAATTCCCAGGCTGTCGTTCAGGCTTGGAATATATGCCTGCAATACAAACTGTACGATTGTTACAAACGAAGCAATGATAACGATGTATGCCGGAATACGCACCTTGTCCGGGATCAGTTTCCGGAGCAGGGAGATCATGAAATTGCTCATCGTCAGGATTACCATCGTTGTAAGTCCCATACCCAGTCCATTGATCGCGGAAGATGTAACCGCAAGTGTCGGACACATACCAAGCATCTGGACAAAGGTCGGGTTCTCTGTGATAATACCATTCTTTAAACGTTCTGCTATCTTTCCCATATTAGTTCGCACCTCCTACTGTCAGGAATCGAATTGTACGAAGTGCCGCATTGACTGCATTTGTCACTGCAGATGTGGTAATCGTCGCACCGGACAATGCATCGATTTCACTGTCCTTTGTCGAGCCAGTCTTTGTATACTCAAACTTATTTACCTGCTTACCAATAAACTGTGACTTAAATTCGTCTGTATCCGCTTCCATACCAAGACCTGCTGTCTCATTCAATGTCAGGAAGGAAATACCTGTGATCTGATACTCTGTATTGATTCCGATTGCCATCTGGATATCTCCGCCATACCCTGCCGTACTTGTAATGAGAATTACATAACCAACCAGTTCATTCTTCTCATCATCACCGCCGACGCAGATATCGTCGATATGAACATCCTCAAATCCATACGATTCAAGGAGTGGATTAATCTGCTTTATAACATCACCATCTTCTTCCACACTGATAATACGGGTTGCTTCCGGAAGAACCTCCGCATAGGCATCGTTCTTTGCCTGTTCCTGCGCCTTCTCGATCGGATCCTTTGTAACACTGTAGACACCGCCTAATGCAGCGCCCATCACAACGGTGATCACACAAATTGCAACGATTGCAACCACGATGCCCTTGACATCCATCTTGTCTTTCTTCTTTGGTTCTTTGTCATCACCTTCTGAAGCATCTACTGTCTTTGCAGCTTTCTTTGCTTCCTTCTTTGCCTCTTTCGTTGCAAGCTTTGCCTGCTTCTTATCCTTGATCTCGGCACCCTCGCCAAATGCCTTCGGTACAGTTGCACGCTCGATCAGAGGTACTAACAGGTTCATGATGATGATGGAATAAGAAACACCCTCGGTACTGCTTCCGAAGATACGAAGTACAAATGTTAAAAGTCCAAGTCCGATCGCGTAGATTACTTTTCCTGAGGAAGTGATCGGGCTTGTCACATAATCGGTTGCCATGAACCATGCACCAAGCATCAGGCCGCCACCACACAAATGTGCAGCCACATAAACCGGTACATTGTAATCCTTCGTTGCTGCATAGATTGCAACTGCGATTGTAAAAGTTCCAATGTAAATCAAAGGAATCTTTGGGCTGATTACCCTCTTGCAAAGCAGATAGATTGCACCGATCAACAGTGCAACCACGGATGTCTCACCAATGGTACCTGCCGTATATCCAAGGAACATGCTACGCAGGTTTACCATGCCGGTAAGCTTCAGTGTTGCAAGTGGTGTTGCAGTTGCCACACCGTCATATACGAAGTTTGTCATATAACGAGAGAACGACAGCAACAGGAAGCATCTAGCTCCAAGTGCCGGGTTCATAAAGTTCTGTCCAAGTCCACCAAAAAGCTGCTTTACAATGATGATTGCAAATGCAGAACCAGCAATTGCCATCCAGATTGGAAGATTTGGCGGCAGATTCAGAGCGAGCAGCAGTCCAGTTACGACTGCGGAGAAATCTCCAACTGTTACCTTCTTGCCCATGCATTTTTGATACAATGCTTCAAATCCTACACAGCTTCCGATACAAACTGCAACCAGCAATGCCGCATACCAGCCAAATATGTACAGACCGAATGCCGTTGCCGGAACTAATGCGATCACAACATCGAACATGATATCCGATGTCGTTGCCTTGCTTCGCACATGCGGGGAAGCAGAGACCTTTAATTTCAAATTTTCCTGTTCCACTTTCTCGCACCTCCTATTTCTTGCGATTTGCCAAGATGGCTTTTCTTGTGCCTGCAATCGTCTGTGTCAGATGCCGCTTTGCCGGACATACATACGAACAACAGCCACATTCGCAACATTCCATACCATTTAATTTCTGGAAACCTTCCAGATCTCCCCGTTCTGCCAGTGTTGCAAGCTTGTTCGGCATCACTCTGCCCGGACAAACCTCCACACATCTGCCACAGCGGATGCAGTTACTCGGCTCATACTCTGAGACCTCATCCTTCGTCATACAGAGAATTGCCGATGAGGACTTTGTAACCGGAATATTCAGATCGTAGATGGCTTTTCCCATCATTGGTCCACCGGCAATGATCTTCTCCGGATCCTGCAGGAATCCACCGGCTGCCTCAATCAGCTCTGCAAAGCTTGTACCTGTCCGTACAAGATAGTTGCATGGTTCTGTGATTGCATCGCCGGTCACAGTCACCAGTCTCTGAATCAATGGTTTGCCCTGCCGTACAGCTTCACAGATGGAATACACCGTGTCTACATTATGTACGATACAGCCGGCATCTGCCGGAAGCATTTTCGAGTTGATATATCGTCCGGTATTCGCATAGATGAGCTGGCGCTCTGCACCCTCTGGATATTTCGTCTTCATGGAATTGACCTTGATGTCCGGATCATTCCCAAGCACTTCCTTCAGTTTCTGGATTGCCTTTGGCTTGTTATCCTCGACCGCGATGATTCCCTTTGCCTTCGGAAAGATTGCAAGTGCGAGACGCAAGCCCTCGATCACCTTGTCCGTCTCATCGAGCAGACGACGGTAATCCGATGTCAGATATGGCTCACACTCGGATGCATTCACGATAATATACTCGATCTCATCTGCATTCTTCGGTGAGAGCTTGACATTCGTCGGGAATCCGGCGCCACCCATGCCGACAACGCCTGCGTCCTTAATTGCTTCCAAAATCTCTTCCTTTGTAAGCTCCGCAAGCGGTTTGTCATTTTTCACATATTCAATTTCTTCAAACTGATTGTCATTTTCGATCACGATCGAATTGACCTTAGAACCGGATGCTGTCAGTCTTGGTTCCACGGCCTTGACTGTTCCGGATACAGAAGAATGAATGTTGGCAGAAACAAATCCACCGGCTTCTGCAATCAGCTGCCCCACCAAAACACGGTCACCTTTTTTGACAACCGCCTTCGCAGGTGCGCCGATATGCTGACTCAGTGGATATACCATATCTCCCTTAGGGACATATTCAATTACATCCTTATCCATCGTAAGTTCTTTCCCTTCGTATGGATGGATGCCTCCTTTAAAAGTTAGTTTCATCGTACTGACCCCACTCTAAAAAATATTTACCACTATTTTAATACAAGTAGGGATTTTTATCAACAAATGTGTCCGTAATTTCACAACTTTTATGCCTGAATCCGTATATTTTTCAGCAGAAACGATGCCAGTAGTCCGATTGCCACGCCTGCAGCTGTTCCTGTGATCAGAAGAACAAGCATATAATAAAAGATACGGATATTCTCCATCACGCAGACTGCGACCAGTATCTGCCCCAGATTGTGGAATACTGCGCCTGCAACGCTGATTCCAACCAGTCCGAATACCCGGCATTTTTTGAGCAGTGTCATGATCAGGATACTGCATGCCGCACCTGCCAGACTGTACAGTAACACTGCCATATTTCCAAACAAAATGTTCGACAGGATGATACGACCGACCGAGATCACAATCGTCGATTTCAGATCCAATCTCTGCAAGGCGATGATCGTAACAAGATTCGCCAGTCCAAGCTTCACCCCCGGCACTGCCATGTGGATTGGTACAAGGCTTTCCAGATACGATAAGATCATAGCAAGTGCGATCAGGACTCCGCAGAGCGCAATCTTACGATTATTATTTAATTGTGATTGGTTATTTTTTTGTCCGTGTGCGTCCTTCACTGTGCTCTGTCTCTTTTCGTCTTCCATGTCTAGTCTATGTCCATCTACTCTTTAATCTCCACTACAAGTTTGTGTGGCAGACAGATGATGGTCTCCCCAGTCTGGCTGATTGCCTGGTGCTTCTCACAGATTTTGTCCGGGCAGTCTGCATTCTGTACAGTCACACTGCCATCCTGCACAACGACCGTATTGACGCCTGCCTCCTGCATTACCTCATAGCTTGCGTCTTTGTCTAACTGCAGTGTCTTCACCGAGGTTCCATCGATCATAATATCCACATATGCCCCCGGCTTTTGCAGCTTCTTCCACACAAAAAGTCCTGCGATCGCCAGAATCATAATTCCGACGATCAGCAGGATATCTGCACGGGATATCATTTTATGCTCCTGTTTTGGTTCCATCATTGATTACCTCTGGCTCTGTTTTGGTTGTTACTGCTTCCCACAATATTTTGCCAATGTTTCCATAATCTGATTCATCTGCAATGGCTTTGACAGATGTGCATCCATCCCTGCCTCCAGACACCGCTTGACATCCTCATCAAACGCGTTCGCCGTCATGGCAATAATCGGAATCTGTGCTTTCTTACGATCCGCGCACGCCCGGATCTGTCTCGTTGCTTCAAGGCCATCCATTACCGGCATCTGAATATCCATCAATATAAAATCATATGCTGGAGACTTCTCATCCAACAGCTTTTCCACACAGCGCGCTCCATTTTCAACCCAGTCGATTTCCATGCTTATTACATTCACCAAAATCTGCTGCAGCTTCGTTTCATCACAGACGACATATGGATTTGTGATCTCACACACGACCTGAAACGCAATCTTTTTTTGTTCCATGCTGTATTCCAGCATATGGCTTAATTTCTCAATCAGCTCCGGTAGACAGACACCGTTTTCCCGCAATTCTGCTTTTCCATTTTCCAATTTGGATAAATCCAGTACATCATTGATAATCTTCATCAGGATATCCCCCGATGCATGGATCTTCGCAACCGCATTTTTGACCGTCTCCACATCCTCTGGATTTTTCTCTCTGCTTCTGCGCCTCTTCATTTCGCCGCTTGTCGACAATAAACAGATACGCGAGTACTGTTCCAGGCACCAGACAATACGGTTGGATCGGTGACAGATCATACACCGGAATCACATATGCATTCAGCACGATTCCGATCAAAGGAATCGCAGAAAATATCGTTGATTGTACAAGGAAATTGGTCTTTTCTTTCTTGTTCGTACATAACCAGTAAATCGTGCACAGAAACACAATTACATAATAGAATAAATTTAAATAGAAAACACGCCAAACCACGAGCCACGGATATATTGTCCGGTATTATCGATCCGCACAGGAACCCAGTTTGCATAGGCGCGAACACCATCACAAGCAACCCAAGAAACGGCAGAATCTCCAGCCGGTTCCAGATTGAACCGTGTACATTGCCGATATAATGCTTCATAAACCGATGCCACATATACGGCATGGTAATATAAACAATATAAAAAAGAAATACAATCAGACGGTAAAGCGGCGATGGTACTGTCGTCCGAAGCATGCACACAACAAACTTATCAAATAAACGTCTATCATACCATCTCTACCTTCTAAACCTGTATCACTTGTCACTATTCCAAAAGTTGCCCTTTATCATACATCATATAGGGTTATTTGACAAACGTCTGGCTTAACTTCTTCATATGATGCAGGTAAACGATAAAGATTGCACCACCCGTAAAAATCCACGACGCAATATAAACATTCATCAGCATATCGAAGGTTGGGAACCATTTGAATATCGTAACCATCCAGATCATACGGAACACAACCGTCCCTAAAATCGTGATAACCGATGGCTCAACTGATTTTCCCATGCCTCGCAGTGCCGCACTTCCGACCTCATAAGTTGCCGTCACACCCTCCAACGCACATACACGGTGCATACGAATCAAACCGTATACGGCAACCGCCTGACTGGTCGTATAAATGCTGACAAAAAAGTTATCCCAGATCATGAAAATGATACTCAAAACCTCTGTAAATCCGATGCCAAATGCCATACAGAGCCAAAAAATCTTCTTGCACCGTTTCAGGTTTCCGGCGCCAAAGTTCTGGCTTGTAAAAGTCACTGCCGCCTGTGCAAATGCACTCGCAATATCATAGGTAAAATACTCAAAATTCAGTGCAAGCGACGAACCCGCAATTGCATCCTCTCCGAAGGAATTGATTCCGCTCTGGATAAATACATTCGAGATGGAGAAGATTGCACCCTGAATACCTGCGGGAATTCCGATTGACAATACCTTGGCAAGTCCTGCCTTCTCCATATGAAGTTTCTCAAACCGGAACTGAAATTCATCGTCTCTCCGGTACAAGTGTATCAATACAAGTGCGGTACTTAAGATATTCGATATCACGGTTGCGATTGCTACACCTGCAACACCTAAATGGAAGCAGATTACAAGCACCAGATTCAGAATCACATTTACCACACCGGAGGCAATCAGGTAATACATCGGCCGTCTGGTATCACCATAACTACGAAGTACTGCTGAACCAAAGTTACAGACAACCATAAATGGAATGCCGACGAAATAAATGCGGATATAGAGCAGTGCCTGCTCCATCACACTCTCCGGTGTACTCGACACCTCTAAGATGAAACGCGCGGAAAGCATACCGATTCCCATCAGAAGCACACCGAGCAAAGCCCCAAACATCAAAATCGTATGCATCATGGAATTAATCTTCTCGCGATCTTTCTGTCCGATCAGATTCGCCAGCACGGCGTTTGGTCCTATCGAAAGTCCGACGATCAGGTTCACGAAGATACCGACTAACGCCACGCAGCTTCCAACCGCAGCGAGCGCATTATCCCCGGCAAACCGTCCAACAACGGCAACATCTGCCGAATTAAAAAGCTGCTGCAAAATACTGCTACACGCAACCGGAAGCGCAAACACGATCAGTTTTCCGGCAAGTCTACCCTGTAACATATCCATCTCTTTTGTCTTTTTGCTTTGTTCCTGTTCCATCTTCTTGTCAGTCCTTTTATATTACATTGAAATCCAGCCAAATGCATTTGCAACGGAACTAAGCAGAATGATCAGCGCGAAAATCGGGCACAGATATTTTATCATCACAACAAATATCTTCTTCCTCCGGAACTTACTTTCTCCGTGACAGATTTCCTCTTCAATCTTATCAATTCCGACAACACGCGATACAAGCAGACTTGTCACAAACGCTGCAATCGGCATCATCACGGAATTCGTCAGGAAATCAAACAGGTCCAAAAACTGCATTCCGAGTATCTTCACAAATCCAAGCGGACCATATCCAAGACTTGATAACGTTCCAAGTCCAATCATAATCAATCCGATCACAACCGTTGACTTCTTCCGTCCCCAGCCAAGCTCGTCCTCAAATGTCGCAACAGCACTTTCCGTGAGGGCAATTGAGCTTGTAAGTGCAGCAAATAACACAAGCAGGAAGAACAAAATTCCGACGCCTGTTCCAAGTCCCATATTCGCAAACACCTTCGGAATCGTGATAAACATGAGCGAAGGGCCTGCCTGCAGCGTATCCGGATCTCCGCCGGAAAATGCAAACACTGCCGGAATAATCATAAGTCCTGCCATGATTGCAATCGCCGTATCAAACACTTCTACATTTCTCGTCGCACCCTCAATGGACGTATCCTTCTTCATATAAGAACCAAATGTGATCAGGATACCCATGGCAATTGACAGCGAATAAAACATCTGCCCCATCGCAGCTACGACTGTCATCCATGAAAAATTCTGTACATTCGGAACCAGAAAATATTTCACACCCGCAATAGCTCCCGGTCTTGTCACAGAATAAATGGCAATCACCACGGAAAGTAATACGAGAACCGGCATCATCAGCTTCGATACACGTTCAATTCCGTTTTGTACACCGGCATAGATAATTGCAAGTGTCACAAGACAGAAGATGACAAAACAAAGCTCCGTTGAAACACCGTTTGATATAAATGATCCAAAATAACCATCCTCCGCAAGCTTTGCCCCATTTCCACGGATATACTCTGCTAAGTATTTGATTACCCAGCCGCCAATGACCGAATAATATGGCACGATCAGAATCGGGATAACCGCATTGATCCAGCCGCCGAAGGATATCCATTTCTTCTTACCAAAGAACCGAAACGCACCAACCGGACTTTTCTGCGTCATACGTCCGAGCGCGGACTCCGCAACGATCATTGTATATCCAAACGTCAGTGCCAGCACAATATAGACAAGCAGGAAGATACCTCCGCCATATTTTGCAGCCAGATACGGAAATCTCCATATATTTCCAAGACCGACCGACGCGCCCGCCGCCGATAACACATAGCCAAGCTTGCCGGAAAAAGCCCCCCGCTTCTCTGGATGTTTTCTATTCATGTAACCTACCCTCTACCCTTTCCATATTTGTTTCGATAGTCGTTCTCCTTTTTGCAAATATACATGGCGGCATCGTAAATATCACGCTGCTATCGAGTCAGGCCACACAGTAAACGCAAAAGCGAACGAAATGACAGTAACATATTTTCCGTGCTTTTTCAATCGTTTCGCGTTACCTTTCCCATACTTTCTCATTATTTCTGTTCGGATTTACATATTACTGACAATGTCACGGATGCTCTTTGCCATATCCGCATCAATACCTACAGCGCGTGCACCCAGGCTTTCTGGCACAATTGCCTGATCAAAGTTCAAACGGATCAGATTGATATTCGTATGCTCTTTCGCAAGCTTCTCAAACGGAAACCGGATGATCGATGGTGTGTTAAAGCCAACCCCTAATTCAAGCAACACCAGTTTCTTATGTATCGCCTTTGCAAGGAAATCTGAAAACCGCTGTTCTGCCGCATACCACGCTTCGTCCTGCACAAAATAGTTATCCTTTCTGAGGTTCATATCCATAGGGCCGCCACAGACCGGACATTTCGGAACCATATAGGTTGGGATCTTGCAGTTGTTCCGTGCCTGATCCATCTGCTTAAATAACTTCCGAGCATCGTAAAGCTTGTTGTGACATGCATTGGCACACTGAATATGGAAGTAGTCGCCCTGCGTGCAGAAGATCTGATCTGTAGATAATCCTGCTTTTTCAAACTGTCCGTCTGCATTTGTACTAAGGACAAAAAGGTTTTTTTCTTTCAGCGCATTCAGGAGAAGCTTGTGCAGCGGTGTTACATCCAGGCAGATGCCACCTAGCATTGCCTGCTTCGACCAGTAACCCCAGTAGCTTTCTTCATCCGGATATGGGTAAAAGCCTGCGGAATACATATCCTGCATGTATGAGCCTTTGCCATAGCGTTCCTGAAATTCCGCAAAATGGTCTTCAAAGAATGTGCCACCGTATTTCGCTCCGGCAGCCGTGCTCATGCCTGCACCTGCCCCAATCAGGACGTAATCTGCCTGCTTCAGTTTCCGGGCAGCTGCTTGGATCTGTGTGTCGTAGTCCGCCTGCTGATGGATATAGTCTCGGGATGGCATGCCATATAAGAATGATTCAAATGTTATCTTCATGTTTCTCACCTCTAATTTATCCAATAAGTAATTGCGAAACATTATTATTCATCGCATATAGTTCCCGTCGATTCATTTCATATACAATGTATTGAATCTAAGAAGTTCTAAATGCTCTGATTTACATTTATCTATCATCCGCCACCGCCGTCAATTCGCCATCCATGGCTCAGTGACGGCTTGTTTGAACATCGTGTTCAAACATGGCTAATATCTTGTACAGAACATTAAGAACTTCTAAGCTTCAAACATATTGTATAGTTAAATGAATCGACGGGAACTATATAACGTGCATTTAGATTATTGTTTCGCAATTACTTATCTCATCTACATTATTCACGTTCTAATAATTCTCGATATAATTGTTTATCTAAATCCTTAAATACATTGAAGACGACCTGTATCCTGCTGCCGGTTTGGGCTTTGTAGCGTTCGACCGTTTCGACAGCGATTTCGGCTGCACGGTCGTTTGGGAACATGAATACGCCCGTGGAGATACAGCAGAATGCTATACTTTTCACGTCGTGTTCCTCTGCGATCTGCAGACAGGAGTGGTAGCAGGAAGCAAGCAGTTCTTCGTGATGCTTCGTCAGTCTGCCCTGCACGATTGGTCCGACCGTGTGGATGACATAGTCGCACGGGAGATTGTAAGCCGGAGTGATCTTTGCCTGTCCGGTTGGTTCCTCCGTGCCCTGCTTCTCCATCAGATCGGCACAGGCGAGACGAAGCTGTATACCGGCATAGGTGTGGATACAGTTGTCGATGCAGTTATGGCATGGCTGATAGCAGCCTGTCATGCCACTGTTCGCTGCATTTATGATTGCACCAACCTGCAGCCGTGTGATGTCGCCCTTCCATATATACAGGTCTGGTTTAGATGCCTCTAGTTCTGCAAGCGTTACGACGCCTTTTTCCTTTGCAACTTCCTGCAGATAGGCGTCTTGCACCTGCAGAAATTCCGGTCGGATCTTCTTCGGCATACGCACATTCATGAGCGAACGAAGCAACTGCTTCTGTCCCTCTGCATCCGCCGGGATCTGCATGTGCGCATAGCGCGGCTGCTCCTTCAATAATTCTTCGATTAAATATCTGCGGTTTTCACTCTGATTCATAATTCCTATCTTCTTTCTATCGCCTTTACCGGGCAGTGTTCATAACAATTTCCACAGTGCAGGCAATGATTCTGATTGATCTGGTATGGAGTTCCTTCTTCGATGCATCGCTGCGGACACACACGTTTACACATGCCACATCCTATGCATGCATCTGTAATGCAATATCCTTTCTCCGTTGCCTTCGCATTTCCAAGCGTGTACACCTCCCGGAAAATAGGATTCACACCAAGATTAAAATACTCAATCTCCGCGTTGTCAATACAGAATATAATTCCGATCTCCCGCGTATCCCCTGGATAGACATTTGCAAGATACGGCTGCTCTTCGAAGATAATGTCCCGCCATCTAATCTGCGCTGTCTCGTCCACTGCATACGCTCTGCCGGATAACCGGATCATTTCTTTATATTTTGTATAGCACAGAATCTGTACGCGTCCATCCTCCTGTAATTCCTTGCAGAAATTCTTGCCACGCGCAGTAAAGAAGTACAGCGCATCCGGCTCATAATGAATGGCACTGATATTCCGTATCTGCGGTGCGCCCGTGCTGTCTACGGTTGCAAATGCAAGCACACCGACCAATTTCATTTTCTTCAGACATGTTGATAAATCCATAATTACTCCTTCCAGCACTGCGGATCGGCACCATAAAAATCTCCGGTCGTTCCGTTTGCGACTGCTGGGCATCCTCTGCACCATGCTTTTAGTTCACAGTTGTTACATTTTGTAAATTTGTCGTAGTCTCTGTATCTCTCCATCTGGCAGATCCACACATCCGCCAGCCGGTCTTCAAATACATTTCCAACCTTGCTGTCCATCACGCGTCTGCACGCCATGATATCACCATTCGAAGAGATCGTGATGTGGCTGTTTCCACAGTTACAGCCACCATAGATCATGCCTCCCTTCGCATTCTTCGGTATCTGAAACTCTCCAATCTCATACTCATACAGCGTCCACAAATGATCCTTCTTGTTAAAATAAGTCTTGCAGCCTGCTGCCTGATATGCCTTGTATTTGGCATCGCAGATCTCCAATAACTTGCGGTACTCCTGCGGTGTCATGCTCGTATCCACCTCGCCGCCAGTTGGCACGTACCGCGAGAATGCATACACATTGACCTCTGCTTTCACAACCGCATCTATAATATCCGGTATCTCCTGCATGTTCGTCTTTGATACCGTACTCATAATTACACTTTTGATTCCTGCCCGATTTAAGCATCCAACCTTCTCCAATGTCAGATCAAAGCTGCCCGGTTTCCGGAACCAGTCATGCGTCTCGCGCATGCCGTCCAGCGACATCTGATATTTCTCGCATCCGCAAACCTTCAACATCTGGCAGATCTCATCATTCAAATGAAATGGATTTCCCATAATTGTAAATGGAATCTCTTTGCTCTTTAGTAACACCATCAATTTCCAGAAGTCCGGATGCAGGATCGGATCGCCACCTGTAATGTAGAAATATGGTGTGCGATGATATACCTTACAGAAATCCTCGCAGTTTGCCACGACCTCCTGCATCTCCTTCCATGTCATGCTCTTTAATTCTTTGCAGCCTTCCCCGGAAAATATGTAGCAGTGCTTGCACCGCTGGTCACACTCGTCCGTGATATGCCACTGAAATGAAAAATACTGACGCATTCCGTCCTGCCTCCTTCTTCTCGAATCTTCCTTACTGCTCAGATGCGCCGCAAGCTGTTCCACATGCTGCCGGCTTTTCCGCTGGCTGCTCGGACGCACCACAAGCTGTTCCACATGCTGCCGGCTTTTCCGCTGGCTGCTCGGATGCACCACACGCTGTTCCGCATGCGGTTCCTGCCTGCTTATCCTCGTTCCATCCTGCAATGTTTGATAATGCCATCGTTGTTACCTCCTATATTTTGCTATGTTTTTGGGGTTTCTGCCCTGTTGCACATTTAGAATAGCAACCCGCAAGCAAGAAAAAAAGTACGCACTTTTTTATTACATAGGCACCTTTTTGTAACTAATTGACACTCGTCAGATACTTACACTATAATCGAATGTAACATCAGAAAAGAATCTTAGACTCATGATAAAGGAGGTACTTATCTATGCTGACAAAGGAAGAATTACCAGAATGTCCGGTAGCAACTACCGTATCCCTGATTGGAAGCAAATGGAAATTACTGATTATAAGAAATCTGCTACAGCGTCCATGGCGTTTTAATGAATTAAAGAAAGACCTGGCAGGCATCAGCCAGAAGGTTCTGACAGACAGTCTTCGCTCCATGGAAGAAGATGGACTGATCACACGGACAGTCTACCCGGAGGTTCCGCCAAGAGTGGAATATGCGTTGAGTGAGCTTGGTGAATCATTGAAGCCGATTTTGGATTCCATGGTTGCCTGGGGAAACGCTTACAAGCAATCCTTATAAAAGATTTGCTAGTCTTTCCCTTTGATTCGTGGTAGAATTAGATATTCAATGAAATCGGAGGACTTTTTATGAGTAACGAAAGCAAGCACTGTAAAGTGCACTATACAGGAACTTTCAATGATGGCACAAAATTTGATTCATCCTACGACCGTGGCGAACCGCTGGAATTTGTCTGCGGCGCCGGTATGATGATCAAAGGCTTTGATGAAGCTGTTAAAAATATGAATGTTGGTGAGATCGTCGATGTACATCTGATGCCGGAAGAAGCATATGGTATGCCGGATCCGGAGAACATTATTACTGTTGCATTTGAAGATATGCCCGGCTCTGAAAACTTAGAGGTTGGCAATCAAGTATATCTGACTACCCCATATGGACAGCAGTTCCCAGTCAAGGTTGTAGACAAGGATAAGGAAACCATTACCTTCGATGCAAACCACGAGATGGCTGGTAAGGAATTGAATTTCAAGATTGAACTGCTTTCTGTGGAGTAATAAAAACCGAGTGGTTGCATACTTTCTGTCGCCACTCGTTTTTTATTGTTTTTTTCACTCCGCCAACTGCTTTTTGAACAACGTCCGAAACACCAGTCGCACAAATAGTCCCACAAAGAAAATCTGCAGACACAACGCGACCGGAAAGCATTTTTTCAAAGATACATACCCGCAATGATCAGCAAAACGGAGAGCAGCATATACCCGACGCCAAGTGCTCCGATAACCCTGACCCCGCATTTCTTCAATATCGACAGAACAAGAACCGCAACTATCGGATTCAGAAGCAGGCACCACTTTGAAACGGCAAGCGCGCCTGTTAAAATCGCGATTGCCACAAGAATGGTTCCGCCAAGCCAAAGCGTCAGGCCTGCAATCAACATCGGGATGTTCGCAACCGGATTGATGGCACGCATAACGTCCTCGCTCTCTTCATCTGACATTTTTTTACTCAGCTTCTGATATAAAAGCGGTCTCAGGCAGAAGTACAAATGGCTCAGAAGACCTGTATAGCAACTGATAAATGTATTGATTTTCAGTGCCATCGCCAATGCGGTATTATTATCTGCAATCAGATCTGCAAGAAGCCACAATACCACGTACGCTCCCGGCTGGCCTAGGAAAGATAACCAGAAAGACACCTTAAATCTTTTATCCGGAACCTCTGCCCACCACGGTTGAACTCCAGTTAAGGATATCTTATCGTCTCCGGTCGGTTTTCCCGGCTTGTTAAGTGGCACATCAGCAAACGCCGCTGCCAGATTACTGATGACTCCAAATATTCCAAAAGCTACATACTCGTTCACGTCATTTTCCTCCTGCATCTTTTCTATGCTTTTCGTAACGTCTTCAGGTTAGTTTTATCTAACTTTGTATATCATACATGCTTTTATTAACATGCGCAATATATTTTCAAAAGATATTGGAGAAAAATGGAACGGATCTTACAATTTCATATTTATTTTATATGTTCATCGTCATATATGGCGGAATGCATATTATCCCATCTTTCACAATCAAATTTCTTGGATGAATAATATAACTTTCCCCTATGCGCTCCTTGTATTTTTCTCTGAAATTATTTAATGAAGTTGTTTTGTATTGTTTTCCTGACTTCACTTCAATCGGAAACATCTTATATTTTAATCTGCTGTTATTTGAAATAATAAAATCAATTTCCATATCATTTCGATGCTTATTTTCATTATAGTGTGTATAAAAATATAACTTATGTCCATTTGTCACCAGCATCTGAGCTATTGCATTTTCATAAAGCATCCCTTCATTGATCTGCAATTTGCCAGCCAATATCTGTTTATACACTTCATCTTCAAGTAATTCATTCTCATCAAATGCATGGCTTACCAAAAGTCCGGTATCACCCATATAACACTTTACATAGCTTCTTGTCTCATTTAATGATAAACCAACATTCGGATCATTACACAAAAAGCACTCATTGGATATCATAGAATCCGATAGCCAGAAAAATGTTTCTTCATATTGGTCTGCATAACTTCCATCCTGCAGCTTTTTGAATACAACTCTTTTTTCATGCTGTGACAGGAATCCCGGAATCTGGTCATAGATTGCAAGAACTTTGCTTCTATATCTCATATCTATCTTCATAATATCTTCCCGATACAATTTAAGAATGTCCCTTTTTTCTCTATCGGCTTCTGTAAAATTTTTTTTACTTTCAATAAATGAAACTACAGGCATGGGCATCCCACCAACAAGCATATACTGATGAAACAGAAGCATTGCCTGATTATGCATACTTCTTTCCAAAGGTTCTCTTTTTTCAAAGCATTTTTTTATATATTCAACCAGCAAATCTTCTTCTAATGCCATTGCAAATTCTTCAAAATCCAATGGATACATATTGATATTTCTTTCTTCTGACGGTATGACAATATTCTTTACATTTTCTCTGATAGATATCAATGAACCAGTTTCGATATAATCATATCTTCCATCTGCCACTAAATATTTTATCGCTGCTCTTGCCTGTGGAAACATCTGCACCTCATCAAAAATAATAAGAGAGTTTCTCTCTGTCAGTTTTTTCCCAAAATGCGTCTGTAACAGCATAAAAAATGTATCCAGATCATTCAGATATCGCTCAAAATACATTTCGACTTCCTTATCTTTTTTAGCAAAGTCAATCAGAAGATAACTTTCGTATTGGTTTTTTCCAAATTCTTCGCAAATGGTAGACTTTCCAATACGTCTGGCGCCTTCTATCAGTAAAGCTTTTTTCCCCTGACACTCCTTTTTCCATTCCAATAGTTTTTTATAGATTTTCCGTTTTAATATCATGGTTCCTCCAGATTATGCGCACATATATTAGTTCTATATTTTATGATTATACGCACATTGTAATTTATTTTTTGATTATACGCAAGTATTATAACCCTATTTTTTATGATTATGCGCACTTTTCATAAAAATTTTTAATTAAAATTTTTTCATGTATCTTCTTGAAATTCTTTAACACTTCCATATCCTCTGCGCTGATCTCGAAATCAACCTCTGCGTTCGTCTTCATATGCTCTGGATTGCCAGTCTTTGGAAGGGAGATTGTACCAAGCTGTACGGCAGCCTTCACTGCATCTGCTGCCTGATCGTCCGGGATAAATCAGGTTCCAAGTCCAAGCTGTGGGATCTCTACGCCATTATTCAAAGTAATTGTCTTGTTATACCTGTAAATTGCCCCTTTCCAATGATTTTCTATTTGCAATCTTTTCCGAATGTGTTATTATCATAACACTTAAACCTAACTTTAGATCAAGGCATTTCAACAATTTTTTTGAGGAGGATACTTATGTACACCATTGGACAGGTCGCTGAATTATACAATTTCCCAATCTCTACGCTTCGCTACTATGATAAGGAGGGTCTCTTCCCAAACCTCAAACGCCAGTCCGGCATCCGGCAGTTTGACGAGAATGATCTCGAAGCCCTTCGAATCATCGAGTGTCTGAAGGCATCCGGGCTGGAAATCGCAGACATCAAGCGTTACTTCGAGCTATGCCAGCAAGGAAGCGCCTCTTACCCAGAGCGCAAACAGCTTTTTGTAAATAGAAAAAAAGCAGTCGAGCAGGAAATTGCCCGACTAAATAAAACTCTAGATCTTTTAAATTATAAATGCTGGTACTACAATCAGGCAATCGCAGACGGCAATGAGGATGGCATCCACGCCATGCTCCCGGACAAGCTTCCGAAAAATATCCAGAAACTGTACGACAGCGCGCATACAAATTAAACGAGTAGCAGCATCGTTCCGGCTACGATCAATAAAAGACCGATACCTGCCTTTGCCGTTAATTTCTCATGAAATACGACATAGGAAAATGCAATCGTAACCAATATACTCAATTTATCGATCGGTACAACGACGCTTGCCGGTCCGGTCTGCAGCGCCCGGTAATAGCAAAGCCACGAAGCACCCGTTGCAACTCCGGATAATACTAAGAATAACCAGCTTGATTTGTCGATCTGCTTTACGGTATGCTGCTTTCCGGTCACAAATATAACCACCCATGCCATGATGAGTACCACAATCGTCCGGATGGCTGTACCGAGGTTGGAATTGATGTCCTGCATGCCAACCTTCCCGAGAATCGACGTCAGACTTGCAAATACCGCAGAGGCAAGTGCGTAAAACAGCCATTTCTTCCCGGATGCTTCTTCCGTTTTATCCACTTCTTTTTTCTGAATCATCAGATAGGTACCCACTCCAATCGCCACCATCGCAATCACTTTCAGTACCGACAGATTTTCCCTCAAAAAGATAAACGCAAGCAACATCGTAAGGATCGTACTGGATTTATCAATCGGAGCCACCTTGTTTACATCTCCAAGCTGCAATGCCCGGTAATAACAAAGCCACGACGCACCGGTCGACAAACCGGAAAGCACAAGAAAGACAATCGTCTTCCCCGTCAATGTCGTAATCCCGTTCTGTGCGCCTACGACAAATACCATGATCCATGAAAAAATCAGGACTACAATTGTCCGGAGTGCCGTTGCAACGTTGGAATCAGTATTTTTAATTCCACATTTTGCCAAGATTGCGGTCAGTCCTGCGAACAGCGCAGAGCCAAATGCAAATGCAATCCACATCGTTATTCCTTCTTTCGTTTTATGCCTTTTGTCCTATCCGGATTGTGCCGAGCCAATATGTGAGCAGTGCGATGCCAGTACCAATCAGTGCTCCGCCCAACACATCCGACGGATAATGCACACCGACATACAACCGGGATAATCCCATCAGGCAGGCAAAGACTAAAATCGGTATGCCAAACTTCTTCGGCAGCCCCCGTAACATCACAACCGCCGCTGCAAAGGCACTTCCGGTATGTCCGGATGGGAATGAATAATCCTTCTGTGCACCGACCAGACTGGTCAGTCCTTCGATCACCTCATATGGTCTTGTCCGCGCGACTACATTCTTTAAGATCACATTGTCGATCAATGCTGAGAAGAGAAGAGAAACTAACGCCAGCACGCCAACGCGCCTCGTCTTCCTCGGAATCAGCAATCCCACAGAGAGGACAATCCAGATCATTCCCGCATTTCCAAGTGTCGTAACAAACTTGAAAATCGGGGTCAACACATCATTTCGTATATTATTTTGAATCCATAATAAAACATCTGCTTCCATCGCGATTAAAAAATATCTCCAATTATGATAGCTGTCATTTGTATTTGGACATAACTATACTATGTAATTACGTTTACATCAAGTTAAAGGGGAGATTTGCATTATAATTTTACCCCCTTTTCTCACCTGCAATCTCCCCAACCCTGTATTTCTTAATTCTCTTCAAAAGCACATACCCGACCAGACACGAAAGAAGCTCCGTGATTGGGAACGCCCACCAGATAAGTGACACGCCCATCTGCCCATTTCGGACGAAGATAGAGAACACACCCGCAAGCGGCAGGATGATTACAAGCTGTCGGAGCAGCGAGATCACGAGTGATTCTATACCGCCGTTTAATGCCTGATAGATACCCTGATATGCGACGTTGATGCCTGCAAAAAGGAAGCTGATCGAGATAACGTGCATCGCCTGAATAAAATATTCCCTCGACTGCCCTGCATTGAATAATCCGGCAAATGATTCCGGGAAAAGCTCCGTAATCAAAATTCCGACAGCCATCAGAACGATTGTGTATATCAGACCGTACTTAATTCCATCATTGATCCGCTTCTTATTTCCTCTTCCATAAGCAAATGCAATGATCGGTGTGATTGCGTCACGAAGCCCAAATGCCAGGAAGAGCACAAACTGCTGTACTTTGTAGAAGAGACCATAGGCTGTCTGGGCGGCTGCGTTGAATTTCAGGATCAGGTTCATCACATACACCATAATAGACATAAGTGCCTGTGCGATGATCGCCGGAAGTCCGATGGAATAAATCTCACGGATAATCCTGCCCTCCGGCTTCATGTAGGATACTCCTTGTTCAAATTCCTTGTTAAATTTCTTATGGAAGATGAATAATAGCACTGCCGATGCAATCTGTCCGATCACCGTTGCATAAGCAGCACCTTCGACGCCCATTTCCGGAACCGGTCCGATACCATAGATCATGATTGGATCCAGAATGATATTTACCACAGCACCTACGACCTGACCAATCGTGGAGTAAAGGGAACGTCCTGTTGCCTGCAGCAGCTTCTCGAACAGGGAAAAGAATATAATCCCGAACGAACACACACAGCAGATACGCAGGTAGCCCGTTCCCATAGAGATTACCTGTGGATCAACCGTCTGCGACGAAATGTATGCTTTCACACCAAACACGCCGAACAACAGGCAAACTACATAGATTATCGCTCCAAGAAACAAGCTGTTTCCTGCTACCTTCGCGGCCTTCTGCGGATTCTCCTGTCCGAGCGTCCTTGCCAGAAGCGCATTCGTGCCAACACCGGTGCCGATTGCAACTGCAACCATGAGCATCTGCACCGGAAATACCAGCGTCAGCGCATTCAGCGCAGCTTCGCTACCCACCTTCATATTTCCAACAAACGCACTATCTACAATATTATAGACAGCCTGCAATGCCATGGATAAAATCATCGGAATACCCATCCGGATCATGAGCTTATTCACCGGCATATCCTTCATCTTGTTACTTTCTGCTATTTTTCTAAATCCTCCTTTTTACACAAAAAAAGAGTAGCAAAACTGGATTTACGCAGATTTGCTACTCGTTCGTTTGAATATTATATTTGCTGATTTTGAAAATGTCAAACGAAAATTTATCAATCCGCCACATCATTTATCTCCGGAAAAGCCCATGCTTATCCTCTTATCACTTGCAATACAGAGTAATTTGATAAAAATCAACTACGCTCTCCCATATCGCCGGAAACTCCGGTAAATAAGTGGCAATAGCACGATGGAAAGAACGGTATACATCACCATTACAAGTGGAACCTGCCGGATCACATGCGTTCCAATCTGATACAACAACGGCACCCTGACGCTTGCTTCCACATTTGTAAGGATCGTCGGAATCAGGTTGAACACCTTTGTATAGCTGGACAATACCCGCCCAATAAATGGCAATAAGCAGTACAGAAAAAATGGAATGCAGACAGCAACACTGATCGTATGCATCTTCGCCGCTACCAGCATGGCTAAAGACGCTGCAAGCAGACTTGCAATGTAACCGCATGCTACTGTCAGTGCGTAATATTGTCCATATGTCATGATGTAGATGCTATATGCTTCCGACATCTGGTACGGTGTATGCATGCCACTGGTTCCCATAATGCCAAAGCTGATTGCACTTAACAGGACAATTCCTGTCCAGTAGATCATCGTTGTCGCAACGACGCCTGCCAGTATCTTGTTTTTAATTGCTTTGGATCTTCCATACTTCGAAGCAAAAAATACCGCATCCGCCTTTGTCTGAAAATCATCTGCAAATATTCCTGCACAGATAAATCCAACCAAAATTGCCAGCACGATTGAATATGTCTCCGCATACATAATCATCGTATCCCATGCACCATAGGATTCGTATTGGAGCGGCAATATAATCTCACTGTATTTCTTCTCCAGATAATCTTTCTGTTCAGGAGTCTTTCCATACTGATCTGCCATCCATTTCATATTTCCCCGATACCACGTATAGAAATCCTGTACGGAATCCTCCGTCACCGAATCCAAAACTGTCTCATCGTATCCCGCATCCGGTGTCAGCACAGATATCATGAAATTTAGGATATCATCGATTGGCTGATATAGTGTCCCATAATTTGCATCCTGCTCCTCTTGGGATTGTGCCATCACCGCTTTATACTGTACAACAATCTTCGTAAGTTCTGCTTCCGTCAGAGCCCCTGCATACCCATTCTTATTTTCTACAAGCTTTCTCGTTGCCAGCATTCCTGTGCTGACCGTTCCATGTGCATCCACATACCGGTTGCTAGTCGCAGCAAATCCACTAAACACTGCTGCCAATATCACCATCAGTCCAACGGCAAGCACATTTAACTTCTTTGAAAAAATCCGTTTCAACTCTAATTTAAGCATCCTATCGTTCCTCCGATTTTTCCCCGAAATAAAGCAAAAATGCATCTTCCAGATTCTTCTCTGTCAGCACAGCTTCCGCCATCGGCTTCTCCTTCGATATGATCCGAAGCTCTGCACCATTTTCGGATGTTTTGATATTTCCGACCAGATATTTCCGCATATAGTTCTCGACCATATTTCTCGGCACCTGACACAGCCATACGCGCTCCTGCATGGATGCAAGCAACTCTTCCGCGGTTCCTGTATAGCAAAGCATTCCATCCTTCATCAGCATGATTTCATTTGCAATATATTCAATGTCCGACACGATATGGGTAGATAACAATACAAGACGGTTCTCGGACAGCTCACTGATCAGGTTGCGGAACCGTATCCGCTCGTTCGGATCAAGTCCTGCTGTCGGCTCATCTAACACTAAAATCTTTGGATCGTTCAACATTGCCTGCGCAATCCCCACGCGCCGGACCATACCGCCAGACAGATGCTTCATCTTCCGTTTTCTGAACTTCCACATATCTACCTGCTCCAAAAGCTGTTTTATTCTCCTGTTGGCAAATGCTTGCTTTAGTCCCTTTATCGAAGAAATGTACATCATATAATCATACACATTCAGATCGGGATAATACCCAAACTCCTGTGGCAGATATCCAAGCACCTCCCGATAAGCACTACCAAGCTTCCAGATTTCCTTGCCATTCCATAGAATCTCTCCTTCCGATGGCTGGATGATCGTACACAGCATCCGCATCAATGTTGTTTTCCCTGCGCCATTGACTCCGAGCAATCCGTAGATGCCCTGTTCCATAACACAGTTTACTTCCCGGACGGCGGCTACCTCGCTATATCGTTTTGTTACATGCTTAAACTCTAATTTCATTGGTGTAATCCTCCAACATTTTCTCATCGAAAGTCAATGACTTCCGAACACAATACACAACATATACAAATGTCAGCAACAGCATCGCTTTCCAGACCGGAGATGCAATCCTCTGATAGACCGCATCATTTACAACAATCATCGTCCAGACTGCCACCCATAGCAGACATAGCATCACGGCAACATATTCTGACCGTTCCCATCTGCTATACAACACGCGGAAGCAGATGCAACAGGACACATTGACCGGAAGTAAGAAGTTCACAACCAGATTGTTCAGGGTAAGTGCCGTTGTCCGATATGCTACCGCCAAAAATATCATGACAATCAAGAAGTCCACTGCTGCAAACAACAGGACTCTCGCCGCACAGATCCGGCGAAGCGTATAATACGATGCCTGTTCCACCTCGACGGCACCGTTTCTTCGGTTTTTCCAGACTTCCGGAACGATCAAAATCACAAACATCGTTGCGAAAATTCCCATAAGTCGCATTGTCTCTTTCATGTCGTTGGCATTGTTGCTCAGCCACAGCCATAGATACAGAAGCACTCCGCCCTGCAACACCCACCATCTTTTTTTGATGAACCGTGACTGCTCATATAAGAATTCAAAATACGATGTCTTCTTTGATTCCATCTGGAGTGCCTGTTCTGTCAGAATATCCTGACACACCTTTATCGTGCATGCCCCCGCTTCTTCCCGTATACATGTCTGCTGTACGAAATCTCTATATTCCTGTATCCGTTGTCTGTAAGCTTTCATTCTTCCACCTCCAATTCTTTGATCAAAAGCTCCTTCGCCCGTCCAATCCGGTATTTCACCAGTGAGAGCTTGATTTGGAGCAGTTCTGCGATTTCCCTCTGCTTCAGCTCCTGAAAAAACGACAGAATCGCAACTTCCCGCAGCTCCTCCGGCAGCTTCCGCACCGCCTGTTCGATATCCAGCCGGATACCAACCGTGTCCACACGATTTTCGGATTCCGCCTCTGGCAGTTCTTCTAGCGGAATATCCTTTTTCTTCTTATAATAATTTTTCACTACATTTCCGGCGATTGTGTACAGATAATTTTTTACTTTGCCATATTCCCTGTATCGATCTAAGCTTGCAAAGGCTCTGGCAAACACTTCCTGTGTCAGATCCTCCGCTTCATACGTGTCATATATATGTAGCAAACAGTACTGATAAATGCTTGGATAATATTTCCTGACCAGTCTCTCACATGCTTCCTCATCCCCGGCTCTCGCCCAGTGCACCAGCAGAAAATCGCTTGTAGACTCCATTCTCGCTCTCACCTCTTTTCTATCCCCACTTACTATAACAACATACGCGTCAGAAAAGTCAGTTTTATTTATATTTTATCAGATATTCTTCCAGACACAGATTTTCCTGCTTCATCGTTCTTGCTGCATCCTTTCCCACATACCGGTAATGCCACGGTTCGTTGTTGATGGATGTAATGTCTGTCTTATCTTCTGGATAGCGTTTCACAAATCCGTACTTATATGCATTTTCATCCAGCCACTGATAGACAGCATCCGATGAACATTTGGATGTATCCGCGTTGATATCCACACTGAGTCCTAACTGATGCTCGCTCGTTCCCGGAATCGCAACATACTCCTCCGCTTTCTTCTTCGCCTCTTTCTTCGAGCAGCCCTGATTTTCATATTCTTTGATTCGATCGTCCATGATCTGTTGCTGCTCCTTTGTTGTCCGATACCCTTCCCGCACAAACAGCGCAAGTCCCGCCGCTCTTGCATCATCAAACATCTGCTGTAGCTCCGGATAGATCCTTGAATCCACCTTTTCCCCATTGGATAATTCGGTCAGTTCCACCTGATAATTGGCAGGAATGTAATGATCCCGATCAACAAGAATTAGATTCCATGCGCCTGAAGTATCTGCCACCTGCTTTTCCGAATGAAATACCATGAGCAATGTGCGATCTCCACCACGGATTGAATAGTATGCGATCAGACCAGTGATCAATATTAGCAAAGTCACGAGTACACGCGCTACCGCTTTGTAGCTCTGTTTCTTTTTGTGTCTTGCCTGTTTCTTCATACTGCACCTTTCCTTTCGTTCCTTTGTCATTCATATATAACAACCGGGAAACTGGAAAAGTCAGTCTTATTTTCAGGGCATAAAAAAAGGAGCTCATCGCTCCTTTTTCATAACTTTATTCCGTTCTTCCGAATATCTCATACAAGATCAGATCCCGCATGCGTTCCATCGTCACTTCATAAACCGCCTGATGCAGCATCTCTTTTCCTTCTGCGGCAAGCACATAGACCTTGATCAGATTCGCCACAAGCGGAATATTCACATCCGGTCGGATGCCTTCCATATGCCGGAAGAATTGAATACTTGTCTCGGTCTCTTTCAGCAGATCCGGTCTTACCTGTTCCGGAAGCATCTCCAGCAGCCGCTTCTCATCCTCCGGTGTCAGACTTGGAAATACACTATACCGCTCATCAATCATCATCTTCAGATACGTGCGCGTCTCTGCCGGACCAGCCTTTTCCTTGCCATTTAATGCAATCCGGATCAGCTCCGGAATCTTTCTTCTCCGGTATTGCAGAACCTCATACACATATTCTTCCTTCGACGAGAAGAAATTATAGAACGTACTCACACCGATGCCGGCTGCCTCGGTGATCTTGGCAACCGACATATGTGTCATTCCATACTGCTTCAACAAATCAAACCCTGCATCCAGCATTTTCTCTCTATACTCTGCCCGTTCTTCCTCCGTAAATACCCGTTTTGCCATCTGTATCCTCCCAAAAAGCTTCTGAAGAAATCTACTCGTTTCTGTTATTTTCCTTCAAAGCTTCCACCATGTCAATCCTTGATATTTTTTTCTTCTGGAGAAGAAGGGAAATCTCATAAACGACCCATGTAAGTACAAATCCGATCACCAACGTTCTGGCTGTGAGAACCGGTGACAACAGCATACCATAATTCTCGATCGTATCCGAATAACCGACCTTGACAAACATATATGCAGCCGGGATTCCGATCAGATATCCGATGCATACCAGAATATGATTGACATTCAGTACCCGGTTTGAAATCTCTTTCTGACTGAAACCAAGCACCTTCATAACCGAGATATTGGTTGCTGTTTCTGCCACGATCATGTTGATAATCAGATACAGCACAAATACACCAAGCACAACACCTACGATCTCAAATATAACCATGATTGCATGCATCGGTCCCATCATATTTTCCATCGTGTCTGCCGTGACAGTCATGGTTGTCTCACTTGCCACGCGGTCTTTGTCAAGCGACAATGCATCCTTGCTTATAATGCAGTTATAGGCGTCACTGTCTACACCTGCCAGCGCCGTTGCATTTTCTCTTCCTGTGTACAGATAGCAATGCGTGTTGTCCGTCACGATACCACTGATTGTTACCTTATGTTCTTTCAGATCTGCAATATTGCTGAAGGTAAGCGTATCACCTGTCTTTATACCATAGGTCTGTGCAGCCGCACTTGTCAGATAATATTTGTCCAGATCAAGCGCGTCACCACCGTCCGTCTTGTCCGGGAAATATTTCGAATCCTTGCTGATTCCCTGTGCCAAAAGCTGTACTGTTTTTCCCTCTACCTCATAGTAATTCTGGAACAACGCCTCGCCCTGCTCCGGCGTGCCTTCCTCTAACGAATTCAGCCGGTACAGATATTCGTACTTGATAGAGCTTGTAAGTCCTCCATGCATCAGCGTATCCAGACTGTCTTTCATAATAAATCCTGTCAGAATACAGAATGCAGCGACAGCCACACCAAATGCCGTTACAATGCTTCTTCCCGGATGTCCGATCACGCTCCGCACCCGCATCTTTGTCTGTGTCTTTGCATGACTCTTCTTCATCACGCCAACTGTCTTCGTATCTTTTCCTGTGTTTCTTAAGAGATCGACCGGTGACTTCTTCAAGAGCTTTGCCGCCTGGATTGCGATAGCCGCACAGTAAAGGACGGTTGGTACAACCAGTGCTATAACGATCGATGGTACATTGTAGGCCGGTGTATACGTAAGCTTTTCAAAATCATATTCGATATAGAATTTGCACAGTACCCCGGTCAACGGAATGGACACAATCAAGCCAAGTACACTTCCAACAACTCCCGGCAGTACCCCATACCGCATATAATGTCTTATGATCTGCTTCTTGGAAAATCCGAGTGCCAGAAATGTTCCAAGCAGATACTGTTCCTGTCTGATATTTCTTCCAAGCACCATAACAACAAGCGTGATAATAATGATGAACATGACCGGTGCATACATGGTTGCCATGTTCGTAACGGCATCTCCCTCATTGACCGGCATGGAGATTCGTGTGTTCGTGGTTGCCGCCATATAGCTTGCAATCACATAACCTTCATTTAACTTCTCACGCACTTCCATGGAATTATCCTTGTTGTATTTGATAGAATAATAGCTTGTCTCATCTGCATCAATCTTGTCATATTCCTTGCGATCGACGACGACAAGTGCGAATTTCTCACTATCAATATAGCCGGACAGCTTCTCAAGCATATAGATATAATCTGCCTTCGTCGTGTAGGCAGATACTTTATAAGCATACGCCCCAAGGGAAATCGTATCTCCAACCCGGATGTCATGCATATCCGCAAAATCCTGTGTCAGAAGTGCTTCCCCGTCACCCGGTTCGTGTCCGTCCCGCACCTCACAGAGGTTCAGCTTCTCCGGCATCGGGAATACACGGATCGTAGCTCCTTTTAAATCCCCACTTTCCACATTTACATCCTTATACCGGCTGTGTTCCAGTATCACATCATATTCCTGTTCGAGCTTCTCCATATCTGCATCGGACAACGGCTGATAAGTGACAAACTCCGCATTCTCCGCCTTATAGTCCTTCACAAAATCATCCACAACCTTTGTCAGTGTGTATCCGGTTGACACCGCGGCGACAATCACCATAGATGTCAGCATCGTAAGAATGATACTGATAATATAAAACGCGATGTTTTTCTTTATGCTGCGCCCAGCTCTCTTATTGATCGTCATATTACAACTCCATCTCCTCTACTCGTTTCTTATCTACATTCTTCTGATTGGATACAACCTTGCCATCCGTGATCCTGATGATCCGGTCTGCCATTCCGGCGATGTTCAGGTTGTGTGTAATAATCACGACCGTTGTCTTATAAGTATCATTCATTTTCTGTACACGCTGCAATACATCCTTTGAGGATTTCGTATCAAGCGCACCGGTTAACTCGTCGCAGAGAAGGATATCCGGCTTCTTCACCATTGCCCGTGCGATGGCGACACGCTGCTGCTGACCACCGGAAAGTTCCTTTGGAAAATGTGTCTCATACTTCTTCAGTCCGAGCTCTTCGATCAGTGTGTCGGTACTGAGCGGCTCCTGCACAAGCTCTGCTGTCATCTCAATATTCTCACGCACGGTCAGATCCGGTGTCAGATTGTAGGACTGAAATACAAATCCAAGCTTCTCTCTCCGATATAGCTCCAGCTCTTTGGCAGACATTTTCTCCAAGTCCGTTCCATCTACCAGCATGCTACCCTCGGTCACCTTATCCAGACCACCAAGTATATTCAGCAATGTACTTTTACCACTTCCACTCGGACCTAAGATCACAACGATCTCGCCCTTCTCGATTCCAAACTCGGTATGATCGAGCGCGAACACCGTGGCTTCTCCCTTTCCGTATTTCTTCACCAGATTTTTTCCTTCGATAAACATTCTGCGTCCTCCCTGCTATATGCGAACATTTTTGTTGTTTTATTCGTATATATGTTAGTTCTGACTAACTTATTTGTCAAGAGGTTTTGCGAATGTTTTTTGTTTTTTATTCGCATAGTGTACGTTTTTGTATGAATTGGTTGATATAGATGACTGTTGCAGTGTGGTTTTTGTATGAATTTGGGGATATTGTTGACTGCTGTTGGGTGACTTTTGCTGATTGCCACTTTTTTACCCAACTATTTTTCTTGTTTATGGGCGGTATTGGGGAATTTTTTGAAATTAGAATTTTTTACCCAGTGAAATTGTCAGAATTGCAATATTCATTGGGGGAATTTTTCTAATTCTGAAAAATTCCCCCAACCAGCTTGCTACATACATATTTTTATTGGGAAGAAAAAGTCAAACTAGAGGAATTTCCCAATAAACATCCTTTACATCATACACAGATACACGAAATACGCCACATAACAAAGCAGCATGAAGATGCCGCATGGACGCCGCAGCTCCTTATGCTTATATGTTCCGATCCACAAGATCGCACCAACCACAACCGCAATGATCGTATCTATGATGAATTTGCTCTCAAATGGCACTGTACAGATGAGTGCAGTTGTACCGATTACGAACAGGATATTGAAAATATTGCTGCCCACGATATTTCCGATTGCGATTCCCGCATTTCCTTTCCGTGCTGCTGTGACAGATGTCACAAGCTCCGGAAGTGAGGTGCCAAGTGCTACAATCGTAAGTCCGATAAACCGCTCGCTCATACCGAAATACCGTGCGATTGCAGATGCTCCGCTGACCGCGAAATCGCTTCCCTTTACAACGAGCACACCACCGATCACCATGAAAAGAATACATTTCCATACCGGGTAATCCTTTGTTTCGCCTTCTTCCTCATTGGTTCCTTTCTTCGCCATCACAAACAGATAGCCAAGATATAACAGGAACAAAACCCAGAAAATAATACCTTCTACGAATGTCACTTCCCCACCGGTAATTCCAAATACCAGCAGTATAATCGTAACTACCATCATAAATGGTATCTCATAGCGAAACGTTGACGTCTGGATCGCTACATTCGTGATCACCGCTGTCACACCAAGAATGATCAGAATGTTGAGGATATTACTTCCCACGATATTTCCAATCGTGATTCCTGCATTCTTCTGCAGCGCCGCCGTGATACTGACCGCTGCCTCCGGCATACTCGTTCCCATCGCTACAATCGTCAGACCGATGATGAGCTGCGGAATTCCAAGCTTCTTCGCGATACTCGCCGCCCCCTCTACAAACCAGTCTGCCCCCTTCACGAGAAACAAAAAACCTACCAACAAAATAACAACCTTCAAGAACATCCTTTCTACCTCTCTTTCTTTGTTTTATTTTGCAGTAGGTATAAAAAAAGAGACTCCTACCGCGTAAACAGTAAAAGTCTCGCTATTTCATCACTTTCCGAGTTATATGTTTCAATAACTGTCTTGACGAAGAAGTGAACCGCGACCGGCAAGCTACTCCCTTTTTATATGTGTATTCTAACAGATTGATTTTTATGAATCAAGTACCAAAATAGATTTTTTATTCTAATTATTGGTGGTAAATTTCATCTGAATAAAACATTTCTTACAACCGGTTTCCATCTTATTTTATTTATCTCAAATCCCATTGATATACATATATACGATCGCCGGCAGCGTCACGACAAGCAGTACAACACCAAGTATCAAAATCAAGTTATTTCCTTTTCTGTTATTCTCATCGAGATATTCATCCGGATTCGTCGGATTTATCCGGATGTTATAATATGCTCCGATCTCAAAATGATTCAGATTGGTGTACATGCCTTTTCTAAGAAGCTTCTCTTCTCCGTTATAGGAGATACTGTAAACCGGCATCGTTACATGCTTTCTTCTATGTGTGCCTGCGGCAGACGCACTTTCAATATCGACGCATTTTGCCTGAACCTCCTGCGTACATACCTGCTTCAGGTACCGGATTTTCCCAAGCGTACCTGCTATCATCATTATCCCGGCAAGCGGGAATATCCAGATCAATATGTATGGTGCATATTGATCCAGCATCGACAAAGCAATCTCTCCTTTTGTCAAGATATAAATTCCACATACAAGCAATGCAATCCCGACAAGCGGAAATTCCAATACAATAAATGGATATGGTTTGGCTTTCCTATTGCAGATTACGGCGATCAAGCCGATCACAAGAAAAAACTGTCCAAGCAGCACAAGGAGAATTCCCGTATGATTCTCCAGTTTGGAACAAAACAGCATCGCTGCAATCGATCCCAGTCCCCAGATCAGGCAAAGCATTCCAATTATAATTCCCTTGGGATTGTTGTTCTGATTATCACTCATATTTTTCCTTCCTATCGCTCCTGAAAAAACTCGATTTCTTCTCCAAGCGGTCCTCTACCAAACGCGATTCTTGCCTTATATTCCGGTTCGGATGGAATCACAATATCCTTTGGTTCCACAAACACCTCGTACCCTGCTGCCTTCAGCTTTTCCACGCAGGTATCTACATCCTCGGTTGCAAGTGCAAAATGCCGGATGATTCCTGTCTCTGCCTTTTCTCTGCCTTTTGCGAACACTTCCAATACTGCATTTCCAAACCGGAACATAGTGCCTTCGCTCCATGTTCTGGCAATCTCTAATTCCAAAATCTCGTGGTAAAAATGTACCACTTCCTTATATTCCTCTTCGTTAGCACATTTCAGACATACGTGATGAATCCCTTTAATTAAGCTCATTTTAACTCCTTTCCACACTTTCCCGCCCGTTTCTCATAAATGCTAAATCTACTTTATTATGTTTTATTCTATCAAAAAAATATAAACCTGCAAGAACATATTTAACAACATATTACTGCCCATGAACCATATTATTTTATTGCTCAATTTTATTTAATATTTTCATTGCATCTCGAACATATGTTTGATATAATAATTATGGTGCTACCCTATTCGGTAGGCGGTTAGCCTTCTCCACAAGAGTTATAGCTTGTGTTTACATAGAAATCCATTTGGGGAAATCTGTCGAGGAGGTTTGTGCTTATGCTTACAACGGAGCTTTTTATAGCCATTATCAGCTTATGTATTACTTGCTTTGCTCTTGGTTATGCCGTTGGTTCTAAGAGCAATGATAAGACACAAAAATAACCGCCCAGCCTGGTAAACTGTGAGCGGTTATTTTTATAACTAAACATTATCAAGGCTAACCGTCTATCGGTAGCACTTTGTAACATTATATTATCATTCAACCTTTTTCATGTCAATTATATTTATACCTCAATCCCGCAGCAAATGTACGACATTCCTGCGATTCCGAATATTGCCAGATCATCTCCAACTATTGTATAGTGGACATAGAATTAAGAACGGAGGGCTGCTTATGAATTATGCATTTACAAATGGAAAGATACTGGATGGAACCAGGGACATGTATGTGCAGACCGGGCTTTGCATCCTCGTACAGGATGGCACAATCACCGATATCGTACCGGATACAGCCGACCTTGCCGACTACGAAACCATAGATTTACAGGGACGCTATATCATGCCCGGACTCATCAACATGCATGTGCATCTTGCCGGAAATGGAAAACCGCAGAAAAAGCAACGCGACAATGAAAAGCTCGTGAAGAAGATAATGCGTTCTTCCCTGACACGTGCCGTCGCTTACAAGATGGTTTCCGGCTTTGCAAAGGATGAACTGCTAAGTGGTGTCACGACAATCCGGACAGTCGGCGGACTTGGAAGCTTCGACACCCGCCTGCGAGATGAAATCGCTGCCGGAACAAAGGTTGGTCCGCGTATCCTCGCTGCCAACGAGGGCATCTCGGTTCCGGGTGGACACATGGCAGGTTCGGTTGCAATCGCCGCTGCCTCCATCCCGGAAGCACTTGCGCATCTCGAACAGTCAAAGAAGGAAAAGGTTGACTTAGTGAAGCTCATGATTACCGGCGGTGTGTTAGATGCCAAAGAAAAGGGTGTTCCGGGCGAGCTGAAGATGTCGCCGGATATGGTGCGTGCCGTCTGCGACAAAGCACATGCCGAAGGCTATATCGTTTCCGCCCATGTGGAATCTCCGGAGGGTGTCCGCGTGGCTCTGGAAAATGGTGTCGACTCGATCGAGCACGGTGCGAAGATGGATGATGCGATGATCGAATTATTCAAGGAACGTGGTGCATTCCTCTGCACGACGATCTCACCGGCTCTGCCATATGCGCTATTTGACCGCTCTATCACAAATGCGACCGAAGTCGAGCAATTTAATGGCAATGTCGTATTTGAAGGAATCGTGGATTGCTCCAAGAAGGCACTGGCAAACGATATTCCGGTTGTTCTTGGCAATGATGTCGGCTGCCCGTGGATCACACAGTACGATTTCTGGCGCGAGCTTTATTACTTCCACAAATACGTGGGTGTCTCGAATGCATTTGCACTCTATACGGCAACCGGTCGAAGCGCCGAGCTTGCCGGAATCAGCGATATCACGGGGTCGATTGAAAAGGGGAAATCAGCCGATCTGATCGTCACTGCGAAGAATCCTCTGGATGATCTGCGTGCGCTCCGCAACGTAGATATGGTTGTTGCAAGAGGCACGATCATCGACCATCCGAAGATTAAAAAGAAAAAACAGGTGGAAACAGAACTGGATAAATTCCTGTAAAATACTTCTACAACAGTCCTGCAAATAACCGCATGAATAATTGTCCCAGACGCAGATACGCACTGCGTCCGGAACAATATTTTTCTGTCACTTCCCTGCTCTCCTGCATCGTTTTCTCCAGATCATGCCGGATAGAGAATACAGCAGGATTGTCAACTATGAAACAGCCGTTCTCAAAATGATGATACAGGCTCCTGTAATCCAGATTGATTGTTCCGCAGGTTGCCATACAATCATCTGCCACACTCATTTTCGCATGGCAAAATCCCGGTGTCCACTCATAGATCCGCACTCCATGCTTAACCAATCCGTGATAAAACGAACGCGTAACGTTGTAAATCAGCTTCTTATCCGGAATTCCCGGCGTGACAATCCGTACATCCACCCCCCTCTTTGCTGCCAGACATAATGCATGTGTCATCTCATCGGTGATGATGAGATAAGGTGTGATAAACCAGCAGTATTTCTCTGCTTTATTTATGATACTGATATAGACTTCCTCTCCAACCTGTTCATCATCGGTTGGAATATCTGCATACGGCTGCACGAAACCAGCCTGTCTTGCCCGGTAGCCAGACGGTGTAAGGTATTTCTCAACATCCACATCATCCGCATCCTTGTCACTCACGGCGTTCCACATCTCCAGAAACGTCACGGTCAGGGATTTTACCGCATCTCCTTCCAAACGAATACCTGTATCCTTCCACATACCGTATGGCTGGGTCATATTAAAATACTCATTTGCGAGATTATACCCTCCGGTAAATCCTACCTTACCGTCAATCACCGTAATCTTACGATGATCCCGGTTATTTAAAAACATATTTAATCCAGGGGTAAATGGATTAAACACTCTGCACCGGATACCGACTTTTTCCATCTTTTTAATAAAATCTGTATTGATAAACCCAATTGACCCCATATCATCATAGAATACGCGGACTTCCACTCCCGCCTTTACGCGGTCTTCCAATACTTCCTGTACCATATGCCACGCTTCCGCATCCTCGATTGCATGATATTCCATAAAGATAAAATGTTCTGCCTTCGCCAGATCTGCAAGCTGCGCATGAATCCCCTTGATTGCTTCATCATAATATGTGATATCTGTATTCCGGTACACCGGATAGCTTGAATTTCTCTGTATATACGTGGAGATACTTCCGGCTTTGGGGAGTTGCAAACGTAATCTTTCCAGATTATCTCTGTTATCCGGAAGCAATGGGAAAAGGCGGCTGTCGATTTTCTCATACCGTTTGCGCATCTTCCGTGTGCCACCATTTAAACCAATCAGCAGATATAACGCAACACCCATGATCGGGAATATCAGTATCAGAATAATCCACGGCATCTTCATGGATGAGGTCTGATCTGACGCATATAATGCCAATACAAGGATTGTTCCAAGCAAACGTGTCAGAAGATTTACAATCTCTGCATATTCGTTCAGTCTTGTTATCATGGAGACTATAAATATAACTTCAAGCAAAATACACACGGCACAAAAACATAACCGTTTAATCCCGTTTTTTGTTTTAGCTTTCCCTTCTAACGTATTTTTCTGCATAATAATTTCCTCTCATAAATTTCCGGCAAATGCATTAATATCCAAGTGTATCGTTCACTAAAATCACATGGATTCTTCCCTCATGACGCGAGAACCTTGTAATCAGGAACTGACAGCAGAGTGTATCCGGAGATTTACAATCGGAACATCTGCCTGTGACCTTGCACGGTGTCTTCACATCAAACCGCTGGGCGTTCACCGGAGCTGCCACATTTCTGGCACGCTTCATCGCCTCATCAAGATCGGAACAGACCTTGTTCATTCCCACGATAAATAACACCCGCTTCGGTCCCTGTGCGATACAGGACACACGGTTGGAATTTCCATCGATATTTACGATGATGCCATCGTTCGTCATCGCATTGGCACTCGATAAGAATACATCTGCATCATATGCTGCCAGCAATCCCTCACGCGGCGTCATATTCGAACGGTCTATGTAATTATAATTTCCTGCCTGCAATGCATCCACCAGACCAATCTCGTGTGCGCTCTGACAACCACCCATCGCAACGGAGCTGCCCTCACCGATTATCTCCAGTGCCAGCTTCACAGCCTCTTCCTTATCTGCTGCATAGTAACCGGTCATGTTCCGGGACTCCAATCCTTTGATAACGGTCTGTGCCAGAATCTCATTTCTTTTTTTCATATTCTCGTTCATGATAATTCCTCCATTCTCTATACGTGTCTTCTATTTTAGCACAATTTTACACATATAGAATCATGCCCACCAAATTTCCACGAAAATGCATATAAGACACATACAAAATCGATTATAATATATGGCTGCTTTCCGGAATTGTCAACCGCATATTGTCCTATATCCATTTTTCATTTATAATGATTTCGCTATGTTAGACAGTCAGCCGATATTGGCTTTAAATACAGAAACGGAGAATTAAAATCACACATGTTAACGCCGGATTATTATGACAAATTTACCTGTATTGCGGACAAATGTCCGATCACCTGTTGTAAAGAATGGAAAATCGCAGTCGATGCAGACACGAACCGCCGCTGGAAGAAGCTGCTTCCGCCGGATACCGTACCGGAATGCCGTAAGAATTTAAGTGCCTACACAACGAAGAAAGACGGGCAGCGCGTAATCGGATTAGACGCGATGCATCGCTGTCCTTTCTTAGATGACGCCAAGCTGTGCCGCTTGGTGTCTGCCTACGGAGATTCTGTGCTCTCAGAAACGTGTGCAACCTTCCCGCGGGAATATCATACCTTTCACAACCACAAGGAAGGGATGCTCATGCCATGCTGTCCGGCAGTGATTGATCTGTGGAGAGATACGCTGCTGGATTTCCCACAGGTGTCTGATCCGGACGCACTCTTTTTGATCCGCGCTTCGATCATGGATCTGATTCAGGATATGAATATTTCTATCGAAGAAGCTTTATTAGAAAGCTTTTATATTCTATCTGAACTGGCAAAAAACGCTCCGATTACCATAGCAAAGGTAACTGAATATTTCTCACTTTCTTCGCTGTCAGAGCTTCGTGCAGCTATCCACGACGTAGAACTTCCGGCTGCGGACACATGGATGGAATGCAATGAGCTGTTACAGGATCTATCTGTAAATTATATCGGGGAAGGCTTGTACGCGCCGTACTTGAATCCACTGATTACGCTCGCAGAACAATTCACTGTACCAAACGATGTAAAACTTGCTAACTTTCACCGGCAGTTACATACCTACGATATCCTGTTTCGGAACTATATGGCAAACGAAATATTCTCCGACCTGCTTATGCCGGAGGATACGATTGACGATATGTTGTTACACTTGGAATGGATTGCCATGGAATATGCATCCATTCGGCAGAGCCTTTTTCTTCTTTACTCTGCCGAAGGAGCAAATCATCTTTCTTATGAAACCGTCCGTGACTACATTGTAATCCTGTCACGCATGACCGGTTATGAAGATGCGGATATCCGCGAATATCTCGAAAATAGTTTTGCATCCCCGATCTGGGACTGGGGATATTTTGCGCTGGTGGTTGGGAAATAATTACTTTTTCTCATCCAACAGCACAACGCCCTGTGCCGGATTTTCTTTGATAGCTCCAACGACTGGATGTGGCACATACATCTCTTCCAGGTAAGCCACGTCCTCTGCGGAAAGCTTCACATCGAGCGCACCTGCTTCATCATCCAAGTATGCAGTCTTCGTTGCTCCGACGATTGGTGCTGTCACGCCCTTTGCCCACTGCCATGCAAGAGCAATCTGTGACATCTTGCAATTGTGTTTTTCTGAGAGCTCATGCACTCTGGCAACCACCTTCATATCCTGTTCTTCCATCCGGTCATACTTTCCATGTGCAACACGGTCGGTCTGACTCCGCAAAGAATCTGTATTCCACACAGGTCTTGACAGATGCCCGGCAGCAAGCGGACTGTACGGCATCAGCGCAACATTCATCTGCTTACAGATTGGAATCAACTCGCGCTCATCCTCCCGGTAAAGAAGATTGTAATGATTCTCCATCGTAGCAAACGGTGTCAGTCCCCGCTCTTTTGCGGCAAGCTGCATATTATAAAACTGATATCCATACATCGCAGATGCACCGATTGCACGCACCTTTCCAGCCTTTACAAGACCATCCAGTGCTTCCATCGTCTCCTCGATCGGAGTATCAAAATCAAACCGGTGAATGATATACAAATCCAGATAGTCGGTTCCAAGCCTTTTTAGGGAACCGTCGATTTCCCGCTCAATCGCTGCCTTTGACAGTCTACCCTCATTGAAATACACCTTCGATGCGATCACAACCTTATCACGTGCCACATTCTTTTTCAGTGCCTGTCCCAGATATTCTTCACTGGTTCCTGCGGAATAACAGTTTGCAGTATCAAAGAAATTGATACCAAGATCCAACGCATGCTTGATCACCTTCTCGCTTTCCTGCGCATCCAGTGTCCAGTCATGCATTGTACCTGCTTTTCCGAAGCTCATGCATCCGATGCAAAGCTTCGATACTTCAATATCGGTATTTCCAAGTTTTGCGTACTCCATGTATAACCCCTCCTGCAATCCTAAATGTTTTTATTTCAACTTACCATATTCCTCGTCTGTTACCGGCTCGCACCACTCATTGGATGTCTCCTCGCCCGGTACTTCCACTGCCAGATGGCTGAACCAGCTATCCGGTGCGGCACCATGCCAATGCTTAACCTCTGCCGGAATATTGATACAGTCACCCGGTTTCAATTCGACTGCTTCCTTGCCCTCTTCCTGATAATATCCACGTCCGGCTACGCATACAAGAATCTGTCCGCCACCGCTCTTTGCATGATGGATATGCCAGTTGTTCCTGCAGCCCGGCTCAAATGTGACATTGAAGATTCCAACCTGACTGGTGGATACCGGTGCCAGATAACTCTGTCCGATGAAATACTGTGCAAATGCATCGTTTGGCTGTCCAATTGGGAATACCATTTCCTTTGCATGCGCACGCATCGCTGGATCTTCGTAAGGCAGATCGCCCTCATCAACATCCCAGACTTCCTTTGTCAGATTGAATACAGCCCAACCATTTGGCCATCCTGCGTAAAATGCTACATGGGTGATGATCGCAGCAATTTCCTTCTGTGTCACGCCATGTGCTTTCGCATTCTGCAAATGGAATTTCAGGGAAGAACCTGTGATTCCCTGTGCCATAAGTGCGACTACCGTAATGATGCTTCGTGTCTTGACATCAATATCCTCGTTGTTCCAGTTCTCTCCAAATAATACATCATCGTTAAAATGTGCAAACTGCGGAGCAAATTCTCCGAGTGCATTTCTGCCTGCTGTCTGTGTAATCTTTGCCATGTTCTTATCCTTCCTAAAATTCTGTTACCAGTTCTTCGATTTCCTTCTTATTTGCATGGTTGAGCAGCCTGCCCTCGACAAACTGTGCACCCGGTGCGGATGGCTGCAATTCCTTTACGGTGTTTCCGAATCCGCTTCCGCCGGATGTTGCGAACAGCACAATCTTCTTGCCTGTGAAATCATACTTCTCCAGGAATGTGTTGATGATCGTTGGTGCTACGTACCACCAGATTGGGAATCCAAGGAATATCTCGTCATACTCTGAAATCTTCGCGTCAGTGTCTGTGATTTCCGGTCGAATCTTCTTGTCTGTCATCTCTACGCTGCTTCTTGATTTCTTATCCATCCAGTTTAAGTCTGCCTTTGTGTAGGCTTCCTTCGGCGTGATCTCGTACAGGTCCGCGCCTGCTGCCTCTGCTACCATCTTTGCGACGTTTCTTGTAATTCCACTTGCACTAAAATATGCGACTAATTTCTTACTCATTTTTTGTCCTCCTAATTCTATTGGGCGGGCATATAGTGATTACGTACTGCCTATATTTCATTTCAGAAATATCAGATGTATTGTAACTAAGAAGAACTAAATGTTCTGATATACAAATAGATACCGAACGCAACCGCCGCCAATTCGCCATCCGTGGCTCAGTGGCGGCTTGTTTGAACATCGTGTTCAAACATTGCTGGATAATTACAGAACATCGAGTTCTTCTAAGTTCCAAACATATTCATATTTCTGAAATGAAATACAGACACATACACTAATCACTATATGCTCCGCAATACTACTAACACTTACTAAAAAAGGTGTAGTCTCTTTCTTCCTACACCTTGATTATAATTATTGTATTGTATTATGTCTAATACTTACATTGAATGTTTTGTTATGCCTGAAAAGCATTGATCTCGTCAATGAATTTGAGAACAGCTTGTGCGTACGGAATGTTCCTGCGCCATGCGATCACAGTACTTGCCGTGATTTCCGGATACAGTTTTTTCTGCACAAGCAGATCAGATCGCCAGTATCTGCCGGCGCCTTCAATGGAGATTGGATAACCAAGCCCCTGCATCGCCAGGATTGCTGCATTTGTACCGAGATTGCTTGTAAATGCTATGTTCAGCTTCGCAAAGTCCTTGCCAAACCAATTCGCAAGCTCACTTTGTACGCCCGACCGTTCCGGCAATATCAGCGGTAACGGCAATAAGTCCTCTTTCGTAATATATGATTTTTCTGCCAGCGGATCGTCCGGTCGCATGCCTACAACCCAGTGGTCACTCTCCGGAAAACGGATATAATCCAGTCCTTCCAGATTCACCGGCTCCATGTAAAGCCCGATGTCTACCAGTCCTTTATTCATCATCTCATAGATCGTATCTGCTGTTCCGGTATGCACCCGGATCTGAACCATCGGATATTTCGCCCGGTACCGCTCGCAGATCTGTGCCAGCAGCTCCACTGCTGCGAACTCACCGCATCCAATCGTGATTGTTCCATCGACGACCTGACTTTCCTTGAATTCCTCCCGGATCTTATCTTCGAGATCGATGATTTCAAGGGCTCGCCGCTTGAGCAGGATTCCCTCGTCGGTCAACGTAACATTCCGTCCGCCACGGTTGAACAGCACGGTTCCAAGCTCTTCCTCCAATGCTGCAAGCTGTCTTGACAGCGTTGGCTGTGTGATATGTAATTGTTCCGCAGCCTTCGTGAAGCTCTGCTCCTTCGCCACGGTCAGAAAATAGCGTAATACCCGAAGCTCCATTTATCGATTCTCCTTATTGCTTATTTGCATGACAAAATTATTATATCACTATTTCTTCATCACACAGATTTTATTTGAGAAATTTCGTACTGCCGGGATTTTCCCGATCACCTTGTAAATCGGCATCAATACTTTCATCCCCTCAACCAGACTTACATCACGCTTATTCTTAAAACGAGGAATTACCTGTTCCAACGCCGCACCATTTTTTACGCCCCATGAAAACTTCGCCGCACTCTTCTCGATGGATTTCTCCTTGATATGCTTTACTACAAACGGCGACATCGTTTCTACAAGCACGACTGCTTTCGAAAACCGCTTGTCAAGAATATCGAATATCTGCTTGACATCCGCCTCGGACAGATACATCGTCAAGCCCTCAATGATCACCAGCACCGGCTCGCCATGATACTCGATGTCTTCCATATAGCTTGCGTCCATAGCAGATTTTGCAATCTGGAAGATCGGCCCCTGCTCCTCGAAGAAACGACTCCGAACTGCCATCGTCTCCGGCAGGTCAATGTTATACCAGCGGTCGTATTTTCCTTCCATCCGATAACAGCGTGTATCCATACCGCATGCGATATTCATGACAACCGCGTGTGGATAGTGAGACAGAAAATCTCCGACCAGCTTATCAAGCACGATCGTCCGCGCGATTACGCCTAAGCTCATCGCCTTATCGCTTTCTGCCTTGGAAAAATCATAATCCAGACGGGATACAACCTCGATTGCCCGCTCGTCGTAGATATGATGGTTCGGTTTCTTAGACTCCTGCGCTCTCGCATATAATGTCTGCAGCATTGTCTCCGGAACTCCCTGTACCTGTACTTTTGTTTTTTCGTTCATGTGATTGCCTCGCTTCCTTTTATTCCTTTTGCACTTACCTGATTTTTATGTGCTTTTCTTTTTAGACATAACAGTTGTTACGATTTGTTATGTTATAAAAAATGAGCTCCACAGCACTTGTTATGTTAGTTTAGCCTAACCTACTTGTCAAGTCTGTTTTTTGGTTTTCACCGTCTTTTTGCCAATGTTAATTTTCATTGCTTGCATCCGCCATAAACGCTTCGTATAATAATGCTATGCTTACCACACAGGAAAGGACGTGAAATAATGATCCACGAAAATATCAAACATTTCCGAAAAGCAAAAGGACTCAGTCAAGAAGAGCTGGCTGTGAAGCTACACGTTGTCCGCCAGACTGTGTCCAAATGGGAAAACGGTTTATCCGTTCCGGATGCCGATGTGCTGATTCGTCTCGCAAATGTGCTTGGCGTATCGGTCAGCCAGCTGCTCGGTATAGAAACAGAACCAAACAATCATCAGGCACTTGCCGATCAATTAGCCGGCCTGAATGAACAACTGGCTCTGAAAAATCAGCAAGAAAGAAATCGTCTTCAGGCTGGCAGAAAAAGAGGTACTATTTTATTTCTTACATTCTTAGCCATGCTGGTTGCATTGATTGTAAAAAACGAACTGGTGTCTCTCCTGTTAACCGGTATGTGCATGATCAGCGCAGCCATCATTTTGTATCGTAATCTTGCTCTATTGACAAATGAAACTACAGATGATCTGCGTATTGGCACCCTTCGCGTGACCACACTTATCAATATTGGATTTTTGATAATCGGGATTCTTGTTGCCTGTCTGACAGCACTTGATGTTATAACGTTTTCTGAAAATGGCGAGAAAATATTTGCAATGTCTTTTATAAGCTGTATCATGCTTGCATCCGGTATTCTATGTCCAAGAATTCCATACAACCGGTACACAGGGCTGCGACTGCCTTGGACCATACGGGACGAAGAGACATGGAAAATTGCACATAACATTTTGGGGCATATCTCACTTCCCATTGTCCTGCTGTATGTCGCCTGCACGTTGACAGTTCCAGATTTTGAGCTTGTGACATCTGGCGCTATGATACTCTGGATCGGGATTCCGGGTGGTATTTCCGGCGTATACTATCTCAGGAAATACCACAGTCATCTTGGATAAATCAATCCGGATATTTGACCAGATCATATAATTTTCCATATTTGCCTAAATCACGTATACCATCAAGCTGCATGCCAAGGTGCATGTATTTGTCGCATTTCGACTTCGCATCTGTCTCCAGAAGCACCGGAACCTGCAGCCGGTTGCCTTCTGCGTAGGCAAGCTCCATCACCTTCCGCATGTAACCCTGTCCCTGATATTGTTCCGGCACACAGACCATGCCGACAAATATATAAGGTTTCTTCTCTTTTTTCATCCGATCCTGCAGCGACGTTCCTCCCTTGGAAACTCCCTGTCCCATCCGAATCAATTCTTTTAGGCTCATTGAATGAAACAATGCTTTTACAAGCTGCATGCCTGCTCTAAGCTTCAATTTCTGTCCCGGCACCTTATAAGCAATATAACCCTCGCCCCGCTCGCTTGTCGCATAGAGCATACCGCCTTCAAATGCCATCCGAACATACCCGGCAATATACGTTGCGACCGCATCCTTGCTGCGGTAAAATGCGCCCATTCCGACTTCCTCTCCATAGTCATAATATCCAAACGCGTGCCCGATCTGCTCTGCCACCTGTGTATCTAACGTTGTTACCTTCATGGTTTCTCTCCCCTTCTATTCTGCTTCATATACTACTTTTATTTGTGCCCGTCTGGTGGTTGTAATTTTGTTTTTCTTTTAAGTTAGTTTCATCTAACTTATTTTATCATAGCATTGTAAAAATGGGAATACTTTTTGCGCAAAAAGGAGCCCGCATCCTATGATGAAGACTCCTCTTATGGTTTACTTATTTATTTTTTACTGCTCTACTTACATCAGCTTACGGAACATCTCCTCAAACTGCTCTAAGCTTGCCGGTCTAGGGTTGCCCGGTGCACACGCATCCGCTGCAGCAGATTCACACAAGAACGGAAGATCTTCTTCCTTCAGCTTCTCCAGCTTTGTCGGAATTCCAACATCGATAGACAACTGCTGAACCGCATCGATTGCAGCCTGTCTGTAAGTTGCCTGATCCATGCCTGTCGTATCAATTCCAAATGCTTCTGCTATGAATTTGTACTTTTCTCCTGTATATTCTTTGTTGAACTCCATGACGATTGGAAGCATCATCGCACAGGCTACACCATGTGGTGTATCATATACCGCACCAAGTGTATGTGCCATAGAATGTGCAATTCCAAGTCCTACATTCGAATATGCCATCGCTGTTACATACTGTGCAAGCGCCATGCCCTCACGTCCGTCCGGATCGTTCTCTACGGCTTTTCTCAAGTTCGCTGCAATCAGTTTGATTGCCTCTAAATCCAGACAATCTGACAGCTCCCATGCGCCTGCGGTTGTATAACCTTCAATTGCATGTGTAAGTGCATCCATTCCAGTTGATGCAGTCAGTCCCTTCGGCATCGATGCCATCATATCCGGGTCTACCACTGCAACATCCGGGATATCGTTCGGATCCACACATACAAACTTACGCTTCTTCTCTACATCCGTAATTACGTAATTGATCGTTGACTCTGCACCCGTACCACCGGTTGTAGGTACCGCAATCGTAAATACCGTCCGCTTCTTCGTCGGTGCAACGCCCTCCAGAGAACGAACATCTGCAAATTCCGGATTGTTGATAATAATACCGATTGCTTTTCCTGTATCCATGGATGAACCACCGCCAATGGTGATCATAAAATCAGCTTCCGAAGCCTTATACGCATCGACACCATGCAATACATTCTCAATCGTCGGATTCGGCTTGATATCAGAATATAACTCATATTCTATGCTATTTTCCTTCAGTAGATCGGTCACCTTCGCTGTCACGCCAAACTTCACCAGATCCGGATCAGACGCTACAAATGCCTTCTTAAATCCCTTTGACTTCACAATACCAGGAATCTCATTAATCGCGCCATGTCCATGATAAGAAATTCCATTCAATACAAAACGATTCACTGCCATAATTCATTCTCCTTTCAATCACACAATTCCTGCTCGTATACAAAATTCAAATATTATGTGAAATTTGTATAACAAATTGCTTAATCGCAAGAATAATTGTAACATATTTAACAAATTATAGCAAACCTAAGAATGTTCGAAATCCCACAGGAAACCTTACAAAATCCTATATATATTCGAGTATTAACAAGCAGATATACATGTGTTTCCCTTTCTAAAGGATATGAGTGGATTGCTATGTATGGCAGCCCACCTTTTTAAGAATCTTCGAGAAAATATAAGTGGAATGTATGAATTGTGCATGATACAATGAAGGAGTGAAATTTGAATCTTACGGTGGAAAATGCATGAATGGTTTATATGTTTCAGATTTAGATGGGACATTATTGAGAATTTCACGAGATGTAAAAGACTTTTGACACGCTAAAACCTTGATGTCAAAGCTCTTTGATAGCGAAAATATAACTTTTTGATTAGTATGAATATGCTAGGAGGTGAAGAGATGGAACTCGGAAAACAAATTAAAAAACATCGTCAGGAAGTACAATTATCTCAAGAGGAGTTAGCCGAACGAGTTTATGTTTCCAGGCAAACAATATCAAATTGGGAAAATGATAAAAGCTATCCAGATGTGAACAGTTTGGTATTACTGAGTGAAACCTTTCAAATTTCTCTTGACAATTTAATCAAAGGAGATATTGAAGTTATGAAAGATGTAATTCAAAAAGAAGAAATTGAAAAAATGAACCGCTATGGGAAAATCTACACTATAATGTTGATCGCCACTGCTGTTTCAGCGGTTCCGTTATTCATGTTACTTGGTGTTTGGTCACTCATTCCTTGGGGTATTATCTGGGGAATCTCAATGTATTTCGCTTTTATGCTTGAAAAAATAAAAAAAGACAATGATGTTCAAACATATAAAGAAATTGTTGCATTTTCTGAGGGGCAACTACTGGATGATATACAAAAACAGAGAGAAATAGGTAAACGTCCATATCAGAAGATTCTTTTAGTTATAGGTAGTGGACTGATAACATTTGCTGTTTGTGTATTAATCGGGCTTCTGATGCATGTCTTTTTGAACTAATAGTGTTTGACTGCTTGTTTTCAGTTTGAGCCTTTGTATATCACACTCCCACGAGCAGGTTTTATCCACCCGTGGGAGTACTTTTTTAGCTTAGTGATTTATCTTACAGCAGCCATGATACAAAACATCGTATAGCATCTATCCTATGGCATCTTTATTGCCTGGCCCAACATATCAATCTCTGTTTATTATTTGCTTGATTTCCTCCAGGGAATCCGCAAAATAGATACCCTGCTGCCGCTCCGATGTCGAGAGTCCCATCTCGATCATATGCGCAAGCATTGCTTTCAAGCTGTCATAATATCCGTTCAGATTATACAGGATGCACGGCGCATCTAACTGTTTCAACGACACCTTCGACATCACTTCCGCAATCTCTTCAAGCGTTCCTGTGCCGCCCGGAAATGCGATAAATGCATCCCCAAGTTCGATCATCTTCGTTTTCCGCTCCGTCATATCCTTTGTGACTATAAGTTCCGTCAAGCCGTCATATTGCAGTTCCGCATCCATGAAAAATTTCGGTTCCACGCCTGTCACCGTGCCGCCAGCCTGCAGGACGCTCTCTGCAATTTCCCCCATCAATCCGGATTTTGATCCGCCATATACCAGCGCATTTCCGCTCGCACCAATCCACGTTCCAAGCTCCCGCACTGCCTGCTTCAGGCTCGCATCCTTTCCTTCAAAGGCTCCTAAATATACTGTGATGTTCATGTTTTTCCTCGCTTTTGTGTTAGATTCTGAATTATTTTCTTTTTACCGGAATCCAGATAGCACTGTGGTAATCAGCATCTGTGTTTTCTCCATTTACACAGTCATACCATTCCACATTCGCATTTCCGCTTATCTCATAATCAGCGTTACCCGGTAACCATTCTTTAAATATTCTGGTATTTAGTGATTGAAGTGCCTCCGGGATTGCTCCTACGCAGTCAAACACCGCCCATTCCCCCTGTTCAAACTCATATAGCATCATTCCTTCCGGAACTTCTCCACCGGCATATTTACCTGCAACCAGATATGTAAATTTTCCCTTATCAGCTGCTTTTCCGTCATCAATACAAATGCCATATTCTCCTATACAATTTTCCACGAATGCCTTTTCATATGGATTTGCAGGTGGATTACCTGCATATACATTAGCCGCATATTTTTCACAGATTTCATCCCAATATTTCGGAATTTCCTCATATGCCGTATCAAAGGAAAACTCTTTCGCAAAGCCTATCACCTTAAATCCAAACATTTTTGTAATCTTGTAGTCCATTTTATCTCCTCCTTGAACTGTAATTTTTACACTCAACGGAAGAAAGGTTCTTATATCGCCGCCCTGTTTTACCTGCACAGGGGAAATCCCATGAAATCTGGTAAACGCTTTCGTAAAGCTGTCCGGTGTGTCATATCCATAATCAAATGCCACGTCTATTACTTTCCTATTCGCCTTTTTCAGCTCAAGCGCCGCCATGTATAGCTTACGATTACGAATATACTCTGATATAGAATATCCGGTCATAATCAAAAAACCTCTTTGAAAATGCAGAGGGGATACATACACTTGCTCTGCCACATCCTGCGCACTGATGTTATCATTCAAATGATTCTCTATATAATCAATTGATTTTCTGATTGCAGTCAGCCATTCCATGCATTCACTTCCTTTCTTCTGTATGGTTAAATAATACGCTTCTTAAAGGAATATTTCTTGCCATTTAGAATTCAATTTTGTCCATCTGCTAAAACTAAGTTTCGCACATCTTTATATGTAACAGAGAATTAAAGTTTTCGCTCTTTATTTTATCACGCATACATATAAAATTACACTCATATTTTTGTATGATAGGCGGATTGCACATACCTTGCAATTTGCACATAAATCACCATAATTCCATCCAGTTCCAACTGCCATTTTCATAAATTCTTATAAGTTGTTACCAGATTTTCATTTGTCACTAGATTTTCATTTGTTACTAGATTTTCAACTTGGGCTTTTTCAAACTCATTTTGATTCGAAAACCCACCACGTGGGCGTAGCATCCGGATTTCTCCTCCTTACGCCCATATCTGGCTCATGAATTCATTTTCAACATGCAAAAATGGGCGTAATCCTCTTTTTTCAGTAGATTACGCCCATCCTGTGGGTTTTTACGATTCAATTTCCGGATTCACGCCCAAATCAATAATTCTTCCAAATGTATCAGCCATCCCGGAAACTATCAATATTTCTTCCAAATGTATCAGCCATCCCACAAACTATCAATAATTTCTCCAACATCAGCCATCCCGGAAACTATCAATAATTCCTCCGAAATGCATCAATACTTCCCTTCTACGAGATCGCATCCTTCATGCTCTTTACATACTCAAACACCGGCTGTGCAGCCTCGCGTCCGTATTTTGCGATGATCTTCACGATCGCACTTCCGACAATGACGCCATCTGCGGAGGTAGCCATCTTCTTTGCCTGCTCCGGCGTTGAGATTCCGAATCCGATTGCGCAAGGAATGTCCTTCGCTTTCTTCACAAGCTCGACCATCTCGCCGACATTGGTTGTAATCTCTGTTCTTGTTCCGGTTACACCGAGCGAAGAAACACAGTAGACGAATCCGTTTGCTTCCTTCGCAATCATGCTGATCCGCTCGTGTGAAGTCGGCGCAATCAGGGATACAAGATCCAGACCATACTGCTTGCAGATCGGATCAAACTCTTCTTTTTCCTCGTATGGAATATCCGGCAGGATCAATCCATCGATGCCGATTTCCTTACAGGTCGAGATAAATCTCTCTGAACCATAAGAAAATACAACATTTGCGTAAGTCATAAATACCATCGGAATCGTAACCTTCTGGCGCAGCTTGCGCACCAGATCAAACACCTTGTCTGTCGTCACCTTATCCCCGCCGGTCAACGCACGGATATTTGCCTCCTGAATAACCGGGCCTTCTGCCGTCGGGTCTGAAAATGGGATTCCAAGCTCGATCAGGTCTGCCCCCGCATCAACCATTGCATACACGATTTTCTCTGTTGTTTCTAAGTCCGGGTATCCACACGTGATAAACGGAATAAACGCTTTTCCATGCTCAAATGCTTTTGCTATATTACTCATGAAGATCCTCCCCTCTGTAACGGGCGATCGCTGCTACGTCCTTATCGCCGCGTCCGGAAATATTGATAACCATAATCTGATCCTTGTCCATCTGTGGTGCCAGCTTCATTGCGTAAGCAACCGCATGCGCACTCTCAATGGCTGGGATAATTCCCTCGATTTTCGAAAGATATTCAAATGCATCAACCGCCTCATCGTCCGTGATTGCCACATATTCGGCTCTACCGATATCATGCAGGTATGCATGCTCCGGTCCGATACCCGGATAGTCAAGACCTGCGGAGATTGAATAAACCGGTGCGATCTGTCCGTATTCATCCTGACAGAAATAAGATTTCATGCCGTGGAAGATTCCAAGACGTCCGGTATTTAAGGTTGCTGCTGTCTCGAATGTATCTATGCCTCGTCCGGCTGCCTCACAACCGATCAGACGCACGCTCTTATCCTCAATAAAATGGTAGAATGCACCGATCGCATTGGAACCACCACCGACACAGGCAAGCACGGCATCCGGAAGTCTGCCTTCCTTCTCCATGATCTGCTGCTTAATCTCGCGGCTGATTACCGACTGGAAATCACGCACGATCGTCGGAAATGGATATGGTCCCATAACCGAACCAAGCACATAATGCGTATCGTCAATCCGGCTTGTCCACTCACGGAATGTCTCGGAGACCGCATCTTTCAGAGTACCGGTTCCGCTTTCCACTGCATGTACCTTCGCGCCAAGCAGACGCATCCGGTATACATTCAATGCCTGACGGATCGTATCTTCCTTACCCATGAAGATTTCACACTCCATGCCCATCATGGCTGCAACGGTCGCTGTTGCAACACCATGCTGACCGGCACCGGTCTCTGCGATCACACGCGTCTTACCCATACGCTTTGCCAGAAGCATCTGTCCAAGTACATTGTTGATCTTGTGGGAACCGGTGTGGTTTAAGTCCTCACGCTTCAGGTAGATCTTAGCTCCACCCAGGTCCTTGCTCATGCGCTCTGCATAATAAAGTCTGCTCGGTCTGCCTGCGTACTCATTGTACAGCTCGGTCAGTTCCCGGTTAAATTCCGGATCATCCTTGTATTTATTATAGGTTGCTTCCAATTCATTGACGGCGTTCATGATTGTTTCCGGTACATACTGACCGCCATGAATTCCAAATCTTCCTTTCGACATGTCTTATCCTCCTTAGAAATATATATCTTTGTAGTAGTAAATCTGTTCCGTACGCATGTTATAATATTCGATATTCACATTTCTATATTCATATGTTTGGAACTTAGAAGTTCTTGATGTTCTGTACTTTTCAGCAATGTTTGAACACGATGTTCAAACAAGCCGCCACTGAGCCACGGATGGCGAATTGGCGGCGGTTGCGTCCGTTGCCAAAACAACTCATCAGAACATCTAGTACTTCTTAGTTTCAATACATCGAATATAGAAATGTGAATAACGAATAATAACTGCGTACGGAACAAAGTACATCTAAAATTTTCTCACCAGTTCCATAACTTCGACCATCTTGGTAAAGTCCTTGCTTCCATCTGTCTCGATTCCGGAGCTTACATCCAGTCCGTAGCTTCCAAGTGCTGCTGCCTCCCGCAGGTTCCCCGCATGAAGTCCGCCCGCTAAGAAATACGGCTTTCCGAACAACTCTCCTTCTGCGGTATCTCCGGCTACTATCTTTGCCTCCCGCAGCAGTTCCCAGTCAAACGCCTCTCCGGTTCCGCCAAGTACACCCTTGCGGTAGGTATCTAACAGCAGGTAATCAACCGGAAGTGCCGCCGCCTGCCGTATCTGCTCGACCATCTGTACCTTGACCGCCTTTATAACCGGCACATCACATATCTCACGCAGACGTCTGATATAATCCGCATCTTCCTCACCATGCAGCTGGATCATGTCGATACATCCATTCTGCACGAGCGATGTGATCACGGAAATATCTTCATTCACGAACACACCAACTGCCGGAATCTCCGCATCCAATGCTTCCCGGAATTGCTTTGCCTGCGCGGGACTGATCTTCCGTCTCGTATTCGCAAATATGAATCCGACCAAATCCGGTTTGACCCGATTTGCATATTCGATATCGCACGGCTTCATCATGCCGCATAATTTTATCTTCTGCATTTTACTTTCCTTCCAGCCTGTTCATCTTTATCCTGCTTTGCACACCAATTTGATTCCATGACACATGCTTACATTCCCCGCAGTTCATCCAACGCCTGCTTCTTGTTCTCACTGCGCATCAGCGTCTCACCGATCAGCACCGCATCCGTGCCATTTTCCAGAAGCTTCGCAATGTCCTCTGCCGTCTTGATTCCGCTCTCTGAGACAAATGAGACTTCCTTTGGCACCATCTTCCGATACCTTGCGGAATTGTTGATATCCACCGTAAATGTCTTCAGATCCCGGTTGTTCACACCGATAATCGATGCCTCTGCACGAAGTGCCATCTCCACTTCCTGCTCATCGTGTGCCTCAACTAACGCCGACATACCAAGTTCCGTTGCAATCGCCTGATACTCTTCTAACTCCGACTGGGAAAGAAGAGAACAGATCAGCAGGATTGCCGATGCGCCAAGCGTCCGTGCCTGATAGATCATATACGGATCAATCGTAAAATCCTTCCGCAATACCGGAATTGTCACATGCTGGGTAATCTCTTTTAAGTACATGTCCTTTCCCTGAAAATAATACGGTTCCGTCAGGCACGAGATTGCGGATGCGCCGGCTATCTCATACTCCTTCGCGATCTCCAGATACGGGAATTCCTCTGCGATCACACCCTTCGACGGAGACGCCTTCTTCACCTCACAGATGAACGAGATTCCCGGACTCTTCAGAGTCTGATAAAATGGAAATAACTTCGGACGGTTTCCTTTCGGCAATTCCGCTGCCAGCCGCTCCGCTTCATTCCGCATATGGAAAAATGGTATTTGTTTTTTATCTTCTTCCACACGCGCCCGTGTCTTTTCTGCTATCTCATCTAATATCATGCTCAAACTCCCTTATGCTGCGTTTGTTTCGGCGATAAACTGTTCCATAGTCGCAAGCGCCTTGCCGCTTGTGATCATCTCGCGTGCCTCTTTGATACCTTCCTCCATGCTCACATTTTTTGCAACATGGATGGCTGCACCCGCGTTGATCAACACGGCATCAAGCTTCGCACCCGTTACCTTTCCTTCGAGGATTTCCTTCACAAGTTCTGCATTTTCTTCCGGTGTTCCTCCAACCAAATCTTCCTTCCTGCATCGTGTGAATCCGAACTGTTCCGGCGTGATCGTGTACTTCGTGACTTTACCATCGGCAAGCTCGCAAACCTCAGTATCCGCACTCATGGAAATCTCATCTAAGCAATCCTTGCCATAGACAACCATCGCATGTTTTAAGCCAAGATCCTTCAACGCATTCGCTACCGTGTCAAGCAGCTCCTCGCTGTACACGCCGAGCAGCTGGTATGTATTATAAGCAGGATTTGTCAGTGGTCCCAGAATATTAAACACAGTCGGAACACCGATTGCCTTTCTTACCGGTCCGACATAGCGCATTGCCGGATGATATTTCTGCGCGAACAGGAAGCACAGGTTTGTATCCTTCAGCACCTTCGCATTCTTCTCCGGCTCAAGCATCAAATTCACCCCGAGTGTCTCAAGACAATCGGCGGTTCCACATTTGCTCGAAGCGGCTCGGTTTCCGTGCTTGGCAACTGCCACACCTGCCGCTGCAGTTACGATCGCTGCCGTGGTTGAAATGTTAAATGTATTCGAACGGTCTCCACCGGTTCCGACAATATCGATCACATTCATATCGCCACGGTCAAGCTTCGTTGCGAAACTGCGCATACCTTCGGCGCAGGCAGAAATCTCTTCGGCTGTCTCCCCTTTCATATGCAGGGCTACCAGAAATGCTGCGACCTGTGACTGTTCTGCCTCGCCGCTCATGATCTCCTTCATAACCTGAAGGGCTTCCTCTCTTGTCAGATTCTCTTTATTCATTGCTTTGCTGATCGCTTCTTTTATCATCGCTTTGTCCTCCTTATTTCATACCCAAAAACTGCTCCATAATTTTCCTTCCATCGGGGGTCAGGATTGACTCCGGGTGGAACTGTACGCCGTATACCGGGTAGTTCCGGTGCTCCACTGCCATGATCTCGCCATCCTCCGTGCGGGCGATTACCTTCAGCTCCGCCGGAAGCTTGTCTTCCTCTGCGGCAAGTGAATGATATCTGGCTGCCTGTAATTTTGGTTCCATCCCCTTGAAGATGGCGCTGTCGGTGTCGAGATCAACGATGGACATCTTTCCATGCATCAGCTTCTTCGCATATCCGATCTCGCCGCCGAATGTCTCGCAGATTGCCTGATGTCCGAGACACACCCCGAAGATTGGAATCTTCCCTTTGAAGTAATCAATGACTTCCTCACAGATTCCGGCATCCTTTGGTCTGCCCGGTCCCGGTGATACGATGATGTGATCCGGTGCCAGTGCTTCGATCTCCGCAATCGTCATCTCATCATTTCTTATAACCTTGATGTCCGGTCGGATCATTCCGATAAGCTGATACAAGTTGTACGAAAAACTATCGTAATTATCAATCAGTAATATCATGCTGCCATCTCCTTTCTTAGTCTGTCATTTCCTGTGAGATCTCGATTGCTTTCATCACAGCCTTTGCCTTGTTGATACATTCCTGATATTCATTCTCCGGCACACTGTCTGCCACGATTCCGGCTCCGCTTCGTACGAATACCTTTCCGTTCTTCTTATATGCGATCCGGATCGCGATACAGGTATCTAAGTTTCCGGTAAAATCAATATATCCGATTGCTCCCCCGTAGATGCCGCGTTTGTTGTTCTCAAGTTCATTGATAATCTCACAGGCACGGATCTTCGGTGCGCCAGACAAGGTTCCTGCCGGAAGAATCGCATCGACCGCATCTGTCACGGAGCAGTCGTCCCGCAGTTCCCCACGTACCGTAGAACCGATATGCATCACATGCGAATACCGCTCGATGCTCATGTATTTCTCCACTTCCACGCTTCCAAACTTGCTGATCTTGCCGATATCATTTCTTCCGAGATCAACGAGCATATTATGTTCGGAACGCTCTTTCTCGTCTGCTAAAAGTTCCTCTTCGTTTTTGAGATCTTCTTCCTTCGTCTTTCCTCTCGGTCTCGTTCCCGCCAATGGGAAGGTATGTAACACACCATTTTCCAACTTGACCAATGTCTCCGGGGAAGCTCCCGCTACCTCGATGTCATCGCCGCTGAAGTAGAACATATACGGCGATGGGTTGATCGTACGAAGTACCCGGTAAGTATTCAGCAGGCTTCCGGAGAAATCCGCTTCCAGCCGGTTCGATAATACAACCTGGAAGATATCTCCTTCGTAGATGTAATTCTTCGCTTTTTCCACCATGTTGCAGAAGGCTTCCTTATCGAACAGCTTCCTGTATTCGGATGTCATCTTCGCCGGTTCTACCTCTGCTTCCTCTCCATGCTTGATCAGTTCAATGATCTCGGATATTTCTTCCACCGCATGGATGTAATTCTCCGTCAGGTTATCCGTCTTCGCATTCGCGATGATGAGCAGCTTCTGCTTCACATTGTCAAATGCGATGACCTTATCGAACAGCATCAGATCTACATCGTTAAACCCTTCCTCATCTTCCGCATCCAGATTCAGCTTCGGTTCGCTGTATTTGATGTAATCATATGCGAAATACCCAACCAGTCCGCCGGTAAATGTCGGGAATCCTTCGATCTTCGGGCTTTTGTAATCTGCTAGGATTTCATTGATACAGGCTTCCGGATGCTGTACCAGTACCTCGCGGATAACCGTTCCGTTCACATTGGTGACTTTCAGCTTTCCGTTCATACATGTCACACAAAGCTTTGGCTTGTAACCAAGGAATGTATAGCGTCCCCAGTTTTCCTGATTCTCCACACTCTCTAACATATAACAATGCTTGCTTGCTTTTTTCAGTATCTTCAGCACCTGCATCGGTGTGCGGATATCGGAATAGATTTCCTTTAACACCGGAACAACCTTATAATCCTTCTGATACTGCATCGCTTCTTCTAATGTTGGTCTGATCATCTCCAAACTCCTTTCTTCGTGACATGGTTCCAATAATTTATTCATTGCAATAAAAAAGTCCTTGACAAAATATACTTTTGTCAAGGACGGAATTCCCGCGGTGCCACCTTGTTTCATGAGAGTTTCCTCCCATGCTCTTTCAGAATACTATCATATTCCCTGCAACTAACGTATGCGAACGTCATAGAATACTCAGAGCGGATGCTCCTTTGACTATGCCCTCCGTGGTCCATTTGCTACCCTGCGTCCGACCCGGTTCTCAGCCTCCCGGATTCTCTGTACGTGCACGATGTAACGTTATCTCCACATCATTGGTTTCGTGTCACTATTCATTTTTGATAGGCTCATACTACTCTACTTCAGAAAAAATGTCAATAACCTTTTTTCAGTTATTTTTCCTTTGTCAAAACAACGTTAGCTTAATGCACTCAGACGTTCTGCAAGTGCCTGCAATTCTCCGACGATATCACCAACCTCTACAACGATGGAGCTGTTCTCCTCGCTGCTCTCAAGTGTTACGCTCGAATGTGCTGTCACTTCCTCAGTTGCTGCCGAGATTGTCTGGATACTATCCACGATTGCCTCATTCGACTGCGCCAGAGAAGATACCAGTCCGGTCAGCTCCTCTGTCAACTGATGGATATCCTGGGTCCGGCTTGCAATCGTCTCGAAGCTCGATGCAGTCTCAGTCGCTGCGATGCTCTGTAACTTATTGTTATCAATCAGGTAGCTGACAACATTTACAACCTCTGTCAGCTCCTCAGAAATATTTCCAATCAATTCGGCGATGTTGACCGTCGCTTCCTGAGTCTGATCTGCAAGAGCAGAAATCTCAGATGCAACGACTGCAAAGCCCTTACCTGCCTCGCCGACTCTTGCTGCCTCGATACTTGCATTCAAGGAAAGAAGGCTTGTCTGATCGGTGATGTTCCCGATGATATCGACGATTCCCTGCATCTGGCTTGCATACGCTGTCAGCTTGTCAAGCTCCGTTGCCACCTTCTTGCTCGCCTCATCGCTTGTCTCCACCTGTGAGATCAGTTCGTCAATCTTATTCTTACCCTGTGCAACCTCCTCGCTCGCCTCATCCATATCGCTCTCGATCGTATCGGATACATGTTCCACACGCTCGATTACCTGCTGGATTTCCTCCGTCTTAAGGAGCTGGGACTGTACCGAATCCGCGGTATCGTTTGTTCCATTCGTTACTTCTTCCATGGAGGCCTTTGTCTTTGTAACCGAATCCTCCAGCGTTGTCATCTTCTCCGAAACTGTCAGAATATCTCCGATCATATTCTCGGAGATTTCCAGAATCTGCTCTAACATTGCAGATACAGACTCCTTCTCCTGTGTGATAGCCTTCATCTTCGCTTCATTGTTCGAGATAATAACATTTGTCGCCATCACCATAAACAACGCGAACAGCAATGTAAAACCGATCCGGATCTCAACATTCGGAAGATCCTGCGACGTAATCATGCCATTTGCTGCCATATAAATCACATGGATCAGGTTAAGGAGGAAGATTCCTCCCGCTGCGCCAAAGCTCAATCGTTTCTGTCCATATACAATGACGAACAAACTAACAAGTGCACCATACACAAATGCAACCGGAGATACGGTTGTAAATATCGTAAATGTATAGAATACAGCGTACGAATAAATCAAAATCCGCTTCAGATTTTCGCTCGCCGGGTTCCGCTTATACACGATCCAGATTGCTGCAAGCGGCAGGATGGAAAGGACTGCAAAGATTGCGAAATACCCGCCTGTCCGGCTGCCCTTGATTACCTCCACAAGATAGCATGCCAGCAAAACTGCATTGTAAATCGTATACCCGGTTACCGTGAACCGGTTCGCCCGGCTCGTTCCCTCCAGACTATCCAGCGTATTTTTTACTTCAGCGACTTTTTCCTGCATCTTCTCCTGCATATTATCATGCGCTGCAGTCATCGCTTCTCTTATATTTTCTTCCATAAAGCGCTTTCCTCCTATGTTTTGTATTTATATCCTGTCCTGCTTATAATTCTACCACATTTGCATCGGTTCCTCAAAGCAAGAATCAATTACTTTGAAAGATTCTTCAACTCTTCAACAAGCTGCATATCTTCCGGTCTCACCTTCATGTTCGTACAGAGATTCTTCCCTTCCGCAGTTGTTACACTGATCTCGATGATCGAACCCTCGCTGATCTGCGCCGATGCTGCCTTGAAAAATGCCGGAAGCTTCGGATGATTCGTTGTAAACTGCGTCAACAGTCCTTTTGCTTTCATAAAATTCATTGGATTCATGTCTGTCTACTCTCCTTTAGCCCAGTCAAATGATGTCCGCACGGCTTTCTCCCAGCCGCGTATACGCACATCTTTTTCTTCTTCTGTAATCTGTGGTTCAAATATCCGCTCGGTCTGTGCGTTTCTTCGGATCTCGTCCATATCCTTCCAATAGGAAACAGCCAGTCCCGCCAGATATGCTGCTCCGAGCGCTGTCGACTCCACACATACCGGCCGCCGCACCGGAACCTGTATGATATCTGCCTGTGTCTGCATCAGGTAATTATTCGCACTGGCTCCACCGTCCACATTCAACGATTGCAGGTGAATCCCGGAATCCTGATTCATTGCCGCAAGCACATCCGCAACCTGATAGGCAATGGAATCAAGCGTTGCACGCACGATATGTTTTTTATTCACACCGCGTGTTAATCCCACGATCGTACCACGCGCAAAACTGTCCCAATATGGGGCACCAAGCCCGGTAAATGCCGGAACAACATAACACCCCGCCGTATCATCCACCTGTGTGGCAAGTTCCTCACTCTGTGCCGCATCCCGGATAAATTCCATCTCATCACGCAGCCACTGTATCGCAGCGCCTGCAACGAAGATCGAACCTTCGAGCGCGTAATTGATCTTTCCTTCTCTGCCCCAGCCGATCGTCGTAACAAGCCCGTGCTTAGAAAGGATCGGTGTCGCACCGGTATTCATCAGAAGGAAACAACCGGTTCCATATGTATTCTTCGCGTCACCTGCCTGAAAACAATTCTGTCCAAACAGCGCTGCCTGCTGATCGCCCGCGGCACCCGCAATCGGAATCTCGCCGCCTAACAGATTCGTACATGTGTAACCATAAACCTCGCTGTTCGAACGCACCTTTGGCAGCATGCATTCCGGAATATCAAGCAGCTTTAAGATATCGGCATCCCACTGAAGTGTATGGATGTTGAACATCATCGTTCGTGACGCATTGGAATAATCCGTCACATGTACCGCACCTCCGGTGAGCTTCCAGATAAGCCATGTCTCAACTGTTCCAAATAACAGTTCTCCGGCTTCTGCCCGTTTTCTTGCCTGCGGCACGTGGTCTAACACCCATTTTATCTTTGTCGCGGAGAAATACGGATCTACGATCAAACCTGTTTTTTTCTGGATCGCATCCTTAATCGGAAGCACATTTCCTTCTGCATCCATCATCGTCTGACCAAGCAATTTCTCACAATATTCCGCGGTTCTCCGGCACTGCCAGACGATCGCATTGCAGATTGGTTGTCCGGTCTTCTTATCCCAGATGATCGTTGTTTCCCGCTGATTTGTAATTCCGATTGCCGCAATATCCTCCGCTGTCACATTGATCTTAGACATTGCTTCCACCGCCACACCAAGCTGCGTCGACCAGATCTCGTTTGCATCATGCTCCACCCAGCCAGGCTGCGGAAATATCTGCGTAAATTCTTTCTGTGCCATACTCACGATCGTACCGCTCTTATCGAATAAAATGCAGCGGTTGCTCGTTGTACCGGCGTCTAGCGCCATAATATAGCGTTTCTCCTGTTTCTCCAATACCCATTCCTCACTTTTGCCCAAATATTCTCTGATATCCGTAATTTAACTTCTGCTCCGGCTCCATGGCAGCTGCCATCTCCTGCGATTCTGTCCGCACCTGTATCTGCCGCGCTTCCTGCATACGGTTTTCACATTCCAGATTGCCGCAGTTCATACAGATGCCCTGGCAATGCTGTTCCGGATTGTCAGACAGCAATGCGAAAAACACCACACTTTTCGACGGCTGTAATACGCCGTATTCATTTGCCGTAATATCATTTTCCTGTCCGATATCTGCCGGCTGTCTGCCATATACCTCTGCAAGCAGCTTCTGCATGCCATCGAGCGGAATTTCCTCTCCGACAAATACATACCGCTTCACATAGCGGCGATGGAATTTCGGATAGCTCTGATTGAAATCCGCATACATCTGCAAAAGCAACTCATTTGCCACACACTCCACCATATAGCTTTCCGATAACGCGTGCTCTCGCTCATAATATTCCTGCAGACGATCCACACCTTCGCCAAGTGTCATCGCCACAAGCGCCGACTGTTCTGCATCGAGAAGCGGAACGCCCCGCATCCGTGTGTTGATCCGATAGATTGCATACGGTGCCATGTAAGTGCGAACCTTCTCATATACCTGCTGCAACGCTTCTTTTTCTTCTGTGGAAAAATGATATTTGCGCATCACCTGCTCGATAAATGCGTCCTTATTTGGTTGTTCAACTGCCATTCTGACTTTCATAGTTCCACTCTTACCGTTTAATTTTTTATAAAATCATATATGTCTTGATATACCCGTTTTCTGCCTTTTTCATTCAAAATCTCATGACGCATACCCTTGTACATCGCGCCCCGGACATCCGTATATCCAAGATCCTTCATAAAATGAATTGCTTTTCCAAAATCACTTGGACTGATCGCACATGGATCATCCTTGCCGGAGAAGAACTTGATTGGCAGATCCTTATGCTTCATCTGCCAGCCATCCTTACTGTATGTCTCCTGCAGAAGATAGACCAGATTCTCATAGCCATCTAATGTAAATGTGAAATTGCAATACCGGTCGTTGTTGTATTTTTCTACCGCATCGCGATCAGAATTGATCCACGCATGCTGCAGTTTTTCCTTCTTAAACCGTCTCTCATAGCTCGAATTCATCATAATGTGATCCATAAGCTTTGAGTGCTTGCGCCTGCCCTTGCATCCACGGAGAATCTTCAATAACCGCAGTCCCGGTGCAATGCCATGCCGCATCGAAGGACTTCCGACGATCACTGCCTTGTCGATCTCATCGTCATACCGCTTCAGATAACAGCGGGCTACGAGAGAACCCATACTGTGTCCAAGCAGAATATATGGCACATCCCCCACACTCTCCTTGATCATCTCGGTCACCTGATGCGCGTCCTCAATCAGTCCATCATATCCGGCATCGTAGAAGTATCCAAGATCTGCATCACTCACGACGCTGCTGCCATGTCCACGATGGTCATGGATCACACACAGATACCCTTTCTCTGCCAGATACTTCATAAAATCATAATACCGTTCCTTGTGTTCACACATTCCATGCAGAATCTGCACCACACCGATGATCTTTCCTTCCGGCGCAACTGTCATCGCATGAATCTCCAGCTTATCTGCATGTGAATGAAATTTAAACTCTCTATATTTGACTGCCATGTATAGCCTCCTGTCTATTTAACGCCACATTTCTTACAAATATCCTGCAGACAGCACACATCACAATGCGGCTTCGTGCGCGCACTGCACACATCTCTACCATGATATACCAACCGGTGACATAAATCACTGCCCTCTTCCGGTGGGATGATCTTCCACAATGCCATCTCGACCTTCTTCGGATCCTTCTCGCCATCCACAAGTCCCATCCGGTTCACCAGACGAATACAATGTGTATCCGTCACGATCGCAGGTTTACCGAACACATCGCCCATGATCAGGTTCGCACTCTTTCTTCCAACGCCCGGAAGTGCCAGTAACGCATCGAAATCATCCGGGACATTATCCTGATATTTCTCATGCAATACTTTCATACAGGCACAGATATCCTTCGCCTTGCTTCTTCCAAGTCCACACGGACGCACGATTGCCTCCACATCCTCTGGCTTCGCCTCAGCAAGTGCTGCCACTGTCGGATATTTCGCATACAAATCCTGCACGACAATATTCACTCTGGCATCCGTACACTGTGCAGCAAGCCGGACCTCGACCAGAAGCTTCCACGCTTCATCATACTCCAAAGTACATGTGGCATCCGGGTATGCTTCCCGCAAACGCTCTATAATTATAGCGGCTCGTTGTTTCTTCGTCATCGCATAGTATCTCCATTATTTTATCCTTTTTATCATACCAAATTTCATGAAAAATGAAAACCTTTTTCTCCCTCGATTTATCTTCGATTTTTCATCTTGACGTACCCAATTTTACTTTTGTATAATATTATAATCAAGTAAAGTAATTGACGCATCTTTCTATATCGTCAAGCAAGCATATTATACAACTGGAGGAACCGGATATGGATTTACGCATACAGAAAACAAGACAGAATATTTTTCAGGCATTCATCGAACTTCGGGAGAAATATCCTTTGGAGAAAATTACCGTCAAGGAGCTGACAGAACGTGCCCAGATCAGCAAACAGACCTTCTACCTGCACTACCGGGATATGTACGACCTGTCCGAACGTATTGAACAGTCCATGATTCAGGAGATGTTAAAGGAACTCCCTTACCCGGAAAATATCCTTACCCATACCGGTGAGGTCACAAAACAGTTGTTCCAGAAAGCGATCGATCAAGGGCATAATTTCCGAGTTGTCTTTTCCGGCTCCCGTGTCAGCGCGCTCACTGAAGGACTGGAAACCTCCCTCAAAAATGCATTGTACGAGAAATGTCCAAAATACCGCACCGATCTCCGTGCCAATATTCTTATCACGATTTTAGTACAGGGCTGTTACCATGCCTACGAGCAGTATTCGACCATCGACCAGGATCGTGTTGTCTCTATCATCAGTAAAATTGCAGATGAAATCTCAAACGAATGTAAGTAAAAGAAATCCTGAAAATGCAAAAGCGGTCAACTTGGGGATAGTTGACCGCCAGCTGCGTTATCAAATAACGCGAAGGAGAAATGTGTGTCTTGTGACACTAATATGAATCTTGGGGGGATTCTATATATATAAAGCATTCTCATGCTTTATACCAATTTCATAAGACTTCCTTCCTCTTTTGTCGATTCGTCTCTACACGAGTTATCTTTTGTAGAAATGTATCTCTTGAAGTCTATGTTTGTATAATACAGATTTTTTTTGATTTTTTATATCAAATATATGTCTTTTTTTTCACTATTATGATATACTATAAAAGAATTTAAAAAGAGAGAAATTATTCAGATTTTTAGAAGGAGTATCTATGAATATTGACAAAGAAGTAAACATGAAATTATTCCAACAACAACAGGAGCAAAGCCGCCATCTGGACTACGAGAAAGAATTTGGCATCTACAAAGCAATCGCCAATGGCAACATGGAGGAGGTAAAAGCCCGTCATAAAGAATACGAGGAACACAAAGGCTACACAACCGGTGATGACAGAAATGGTGTGTTATCTGCCGATCCATTACAGAATGCCAAGTATCACTTTGTAATCCTTGCAGCCATGACAAGCCGCTTCTGTGCACAGTATGGTCTTCCACGCGAGATTGCTTACAGCATGAGCGACATATTTATCCAGCGCATGGACGTGTGCAAGAAAAAGGAAGAAGTTGACAAGATTCAGACTGAAATGATCATGAGCTATACAAAAGCAATGCAGGACAACCGCAGCAAAGGTATCTATTCCAAGCAGATTGTCAAATGTGTCGACTATATTCAGGCAAACCTGCAACAGGAGCTTCGCTTAGAAAGCATCGCAGAATACCTGAATATGAATCCGACGTATCTGTCCCGTTTGTTCAAAAAGGAAATGGATGTGTCCATCTCCGCTTACATCAAGACCGAGCGTTTGAAAACTGCGGCACATCTGCTGCAATATAGCAATTATTCCATCTCTGAAATTTCAGAATACTTAAACTTCTCCTCCCAGAGCCATTTTACAAGCTCTTTCCAGGAGTTATATGGACTCACACCGAAGAAGTACCGGGATTTACATACAAGCTGTGAATCTCCGGATCTGGAAGAATACGAATCGTAACAGCTATGATTGCGCAGCAATCTGTGCAACCAGATCTTCCAGATACATCCACCGGTCCATCTTTTCAGCCAGCGTTTGTTCGAGCTGTTCCTGCTCTTCATAGAGCCGTTGCAGTTCGGAGGAATTGCTGGCATTTTTTTCCATTGCAATTTTATTCTCTTCTATCCTCTGCTCCAATGTCGCAATATCATCTTCAATCGTATCATATTCCCGCTGTTCCTGATACGAAAGCTTCAGCTTCTTCGTGCGCGGTTTTTCTTTCCAGTTATCCGACTTTCCTGTCTTCGATTCAGCCGTCTCTGTCTTCGCTCCCGCAGATTTCTCTGCCGCCTGTTGTTCATACAGAACCCGTGTCTCGTAATCGGTGTAACCACCCTCGCTCTGCCAGAGTGTTCCATCCGGACGGAATGCGAAGATACGGCGTACCACACGGTCTAAGAAATAGCGGTCATGGCTGACTGCAACAACGATTCCCTGGAAGGAATCCAGATAATCTTCCAAGATTGTCAATGTCGTGATATCCAGATCATTCGTCGGCTCATCTAAGATAAGAACATTCGGTGCAGACATCAAAACTTTGCACAGATACAACCGTCTGCGCTCACCACCCGATAATTTTCCGATCAGACCATACTGATCTTCTCCGCGGAACAAAAAACGCTCCAACAGTCTAGCCGCGGTAATCTTACCCTCATCTGTCTCTACATATTCTGCCACGTCGCGGATATAATCAATCACACGCTGGTTCGGATCCATGTCCTTACCAAGCTGGATCTCCTGCGCAAAATATCCAATCTTTACTGTCGGACCAATCACAACGCTTCCGCTGTCCGGTTCTAACATGCCCTGCATGATCTTAAGCAGCGTACTTTTGCCACAGCCATTTCGACCAACGATTCCAATCCGGTCATCCTTTAAGAAATGATATGTAAAATCATGAATGATCGTCTTTCCGTCAAAACTTTTTTCAATATGGTCAAGCTCCACCGTTGTCCGTCCAAGACGTGAGGAAACAGAACCGATCTCTACCTGTGCATCCTTCACTGGTGCGGATTTGCCTTTCATCTCCTCGTAGCGTTCCAGTCTTGCCTTCTGTTTTGTTGAACGCGCTCTGGCTCCACGCTTTACCCATTCAAGCTCCACACGCAGAATCGACTGCCGTTTGCGTTCCTGTGCATCTAAGATATCCTCACGGAGCGTCTTTCCCTCCAGGAATCCGGAATAGTTTGTTGCATACGAATAGATCTGTCCTTTATCCACTTCGATGATCCGGTTCGCCACGCTGTCAAGAAAATATCGGTCATGGGTTACCATAATGATCGAGCCTTTGTATGCGCGCAGTTCGCCCTCTAACCAGGTTGACATCTCACTGTCCAGATGGTTGGTCGGCTCGTCCAACAGTAATATATCTGCTTTCGCAAGTAATGCCGATACGAGCGCCAGACGTTTGCGCTGTCCACCGGATAAGTGTCCGCATGTCTCTTCAAAATCCGTAATGCGAAGCTTCGTCATCATCGTTTTGGCTTCGCTCTCGACCGTCCAGTGGTTTTCCTCTGTGGCATGTCCCCGCACCACTGCCTGCAGCACGGTATCTGTCGGTTCAAATTCCGGTGTCTGTGGCAGATATTGTACTGTATAATGATTTGCCAGTATCACGTTTCCAGAATCTGGTTTCTCTATGCCTGCAATGATCTTCAGAAGGGTGGATTTGCCTGTGCCGTTAATTCCGATGATTCCGGCTTTTTCGCCTTCCTGTAAAAAGAAGGACGCTTTATCAAAGAGCTTGCGCTCGCCATATGCTTTTGTGATTTCATCGACGGTTACGATGTTCATTTTGAATGCTCCTATCATCTATCCAGATTTGGACGCGATTGCCATTCTTCGCAGACACGCTTCCGCTCGGTTCATCACGCAGTGGTACTAAATTCACGACAAACAAGTTTGCCGTTCATTAAGTACCAGCGTGCTTCAACGGTCTGCTTAAGAATTGGCAATCGTGTCCAAATCCATATACATTTTTGATGGGATATCTACGACCTTATCCCTATATAATCTCATTCGTAGTCAGGCAAATTCAGTAACTTTAGACTCAAGTCTATTAGTTCCTGCCTTCCGGATGAATTCATAATCCGCACCTTGCCTTTGTGGTCGTCAGTGCGCAGCAGGCCTTGTACTTTGAGGCGGCGCATGAGTTCACGTGAAGTGCCGAGGCTGCCATCAATCAGATGGATGTCACGGTCGCCAAGAAAATGGCGGAGTTCTTTTTTCAGGAACGGATAGTGCGTACAGCCAAGAACGATGGATTCTGTGTCGTCGGTCAGGACTGGTGATAGCTTTTCTGCGAAATAATCGTCCAATTCCTGTCCATCCAGATCGCCATGCTCGACGAACTCCATCAATCCGTCACACTGGACTGGAACGATATCTGCCTGCTCCCGATACTTTGCCAAAAGGTTCTGAAACTTCTCCTGTTTGAGTGTCATCGGGGTTGCCATCACTAAGATTCTGCCTCCATGACTTTCCGTCACGGCTGGTTTCACGGCTGGTTCGATTCCCACGATTGGAAGCTCCGGATATGTATTTCGCAGCAAACGTACGGCTGCGCTTGTCGCTGTGTTGCAGGCAACTGCTAATCCTTTGATTCCCATATCCAGCAGTTTTTCTACCACTGCAAATGTCAAATCCCGGATTTCCGCCTGTGGCTTTACACCATAGGGTGCATGCAGGGAATCTCCATAATATATAAAATCTTCCTTCGGCATCAATTTTATGGCTTCGCGCAGGACGCTTAATCCACCAAGCCCTGAATCCATAAATCCGATGGGGAGTTTTTGTTTTTCCTGTAATCTGTCTGTTTCTGACATGTTATAACCTTCTTGTCATATTTAATGTTGCGACATGAAGCGTGATGGTTTACGCACGCTTTATTCATATGCATTGCCATGCCCATTCTACCACAGATACCTATACTTGTACAAACGAAAAATCGCAAGGCATATATGGATCAGTCCTTACACCTTGCGATTTTATCAATATTTGCAGGCAATGAGCTCCTGAGTCAAAAGATATAGCTTACGTCGATTGCCCTAAAATGTACAATTGCTTTTTATTTGGTTGTATCTGTGCTGCGGATCTTATCCCTTACCGGGAATATCATGGATGGCGATACCGAAAGCTCGTCAATTCCCATCTTCAGGAAGGTTTCTGTGAGTGTTGTATCGGCACCAAGCTCGCCGCAGATTCCGACCCAGCAGCCTTCCTTATGTCCATTGTCGATCACCATCTGAATCATGCGTAAGATTGCAGGATGATGGGAATCGTAGAAATCATCCAGTTTCGGATTCTGACGGTCGATTGCAAGTGTATACTGTGTCAGATCGTTCGTTCCGATGCTGAAGAAATCAACTTCTTTCGCAAGTTCTGCACTCATCATCACAGCGGCCGGTGTCTCGATCATGATGCCCTGCTCGACATCTCCGTACGGAAGTCCCTGCGCATCTAACTCTGCTTTCACTTCGTCAACGATCGCATGAATCCGCTGCACCTCTGCCACGGAAATGATCATCGGATACATCACGCCGATATTTCCGTAATAGCTTGCACGGAAGATTGCGCGAAGCTGTGTCTTGAAGATTTCCGGCTGTGTCAGGCAGATACGGATTGCACGATAGCCCATTGCCGGGTTATCTTCCTTATCCAGATTGAAATAATCCACCTGCTTATCTGCACCGATATCCAGTGTACGGATAATGACTTTCTTGCCTGCCATATTCTCTGCAACTGTTTTATATGCCTGAAACTGTTCTTCTTCTGTTGGAAATGTATTGCTCTCTAAATACAGGAACTCGCTTCGGAAAAGTCCGATGCCCTCTGCATCATTCTGCAGGGCAGATGCCACATCCGCAACACCACCGATGTTCGCGTACAGCTTGATTTTCTTTCCATCGAGTGTGATATTTTCCTTGCCCTTCAGTTCCTGCAGCAAGCGTTTCTTCTCTTCGGCTTCCTGCTTCTTACTCTCGTATTCTTTCACAACATCATCGGTTGGCTCTACATAGACACTGCCATTGTAACCATCGACAATTGCGAATTTGCCGTCGACATTTTCCTCGAATTTAACACCGATCAGTGCCGGAATATTCATCGTCCGCGCCAGAATCGCTGTATGGGAATTCGTGGAACCATGTCTTGTCACAAACGCAAGCACCTTCGACTTGTCAAGCTGCACCGTCTCACTCGGTGCCAGATCATCTGCCAGCAGAATCACCGGTTCGTCACCATCTAATACACTATCTTTCTTTCCCTGCAGAATCTTCACAACGCGATTGGAAATATCTTTTACATCCGCGGCACGTGCTTTCATATAATCATCGTCCATCGCCGCGAACATGTTCGAGAAATTATCACCTGTCGTTGCAACCGCATACTCGGCATTGATTCCCTGATTCTCGATCATGTGTGTGATTGCTTCCACATAATCAAGATCATCCAACATCATCTGATGTACATCAAATATCATCGCATTGACTTCTCCGACTTCCACCAGTGCTTTTTCGTAGAGTGCCTGTAACTGCTCCTTTGCGGTTTCCTTTGCCTCTTCAAATCGTTTTACTTCTGCGGCTGTGTCCTCGATCTTTACACGTTTGACAGTACTTTCATCCTTGTTATATACGGAGATCCGACCGATTGCAATTCCGCCAAATACACTTTTTCCTTTTAATTCCTGCATACTCTCACCCGGCTGTATAAGACCTTCCCTTTCTTCGTACATCAATTACAGATTCTCGTTCATAAATGCGGAGAGTGCTGCGATTGCCTCATCTTCCTGTTCACCGTCTGCCTGCAGGATCACTTCCTGTCCCTGCTTTGCGCCAAGACTCATAACGCCCATGATACGCTTTGCGTCAACGCTTCTTCCGTCCTTTGCGATCGTTACCTTGCAAGGATAAGCGGCTGCGAGCTTTACAAGCTGTCCGGCTGGTCTTGCGTGGATTCCCTGTGCATCTGTGATTACATAACTAAACTCTCTCATAATTTTATTCTCCTTTTCTTTTATGGTTATTCCAACATCTATGTTTTCTTTTCGAGTTGCGTACACTACACATTCTACGCAGACGCGCTCTCGCTCACTTCCACACGCAGCGGACACTAAATTCACGTCAAACACGTTTGCCGTTCATTAAGTGCCGGCGTGTTCCAATGGTCTGCTTTAGAATTGTGTAGTGTCCCGCAACTCTATCTACAATATTGGATTTTACAATCCTATATAAAAATTATATGGTATAAAATCCTTCGGTCGTGTGACCTTCTATTATGCGGCTACTTTCTTCTTTAATACTCCGAGCAGGAGTGCGGAGATGATACTTCCGACTACCAGTGCGACAAGATACATTGCGGCGTGTCCGACAACCGGGAATACGAAGATTCCACCGTGAGGCGCCATCAGTGTACAGTTAAACGCTGCGGAAAGTCCACCAGCGACACCTGCACCAACCACACATGCCGGAATGACATGTAACGGATCGGCTGCGGCGAATGGAATTGCTCCCTCTGTGATGAATGAAAGTCCCATAACGAAGTTTGTAGGACCTGCCTTGCGTTCCTGCTCTGTAAACTTGTTCTTGAACAATAAGGATGCGATTGCAATTGCGATTGGAGGAACCATACCTCCGATCATAACCGCTGCCATGATATCATAATTTCCGGCTGCAATCTGCGCGGTACCGAATACATACGCTGCCTTGTTGACCGGGCCTCCCATATCGACTGCCATCATCGCGCCGAGCAATGCTCCAAGCAGGATAATATTTGCGCCACTCATGTTCTTCAAGCCATTGTTCAAGGCTGTATTGATAAATCCGACAACCGGTTCAATCACATACACCATACCTGCTCCGGTAATCAGCAATCCAAAGACCGGGATCAGCAGGATCGGCACCATTCCTTCCAGTGCAGAAGGAAGCTTCGAGAAAATCTTCTTCAGCAGCAATACAACATAGCCTGCTATAAATCCGGCAGCCAGTGCACCGAGGAATCCGGACTTTCCATTTGCTGCAATGGCACCACCTAAGAAGCCAAGTGCAAGTCCCGGACGGTCCGCGATACTCATCGCGATAAATCCGGCGAGGATCGGCAGCATAAAACTAAATGCCACGCCTCCAACCTGAGCCTTCAAGAAATAAGCAACCGGTGTCAATGTACCGAAGTTACTCTTTACATCTGCAACCGAACCATACTTGTCAATCAGATACTGCGGAACGTGGTTTAAGTCAATGAGCAATCCGTCAATCAGGAATGCAAGTGCGATCAGAATACCACCGCCAACGACAAATGGTAACATATGCGATACACCGTTCATCAAATGCTTATAAATCTGGTGTCCGACGCTTTCTTTGCCCTCGGTCTCTTTGCTTTCGGCTGCATCACCGCCTGCTTCATAGACAGCTGCTTTGCCTTCGGCTGCTCGTGTCAGTAATTGTTCTGCCTTATTGATACCATCTGCCACCTTGCAGATGATTACCTTCTTGCCGTGGAAACGATCCATCGGCACCTGTGTATCTGCAGCTACGATGATCGCATCTGCTTCTTTGATTTCTTCTGCAGTCAATACATTCTTGGCTCCGCCGGAACCTCTGGTTTCTACCTTGATTGCGTAGCCCAGCTCCTTTGCTTTCTTCTCCAATGCTTCGGCAGCCATATAAGTATGTGCGATTCCGGTCGGGCATCCCGTTACTGCTAAAATCTTCTTTGTTGCTTCTGAGATAGTCGGAATCTCTTCCTGCTTGGCATCACCATTTTCCGCCTTGTCAATGATACTTAAGAATTCATCTACTGTCTTCGCGGATTTCAATGCGTTCGTGAAATCCTCGTCCATAAGAAGCACGGATAATTTGCTCAGTACATCGAGATGTACATTGTCTGCGGTATCCGGTGCTGCGATCAGGAACAGCAGATGTACCGGCTCGCCATCCAACGAATCAAAATCTACGCCATCCGGAATCACCATCGCTGCAAGTCCTGCCTGCTTCACGGCTGCCGACTTACAATGCGGAATCGCGATTCCTTCTCCAATTCCGGTTGTTCCTTCCTGTTCTCTTGCATACACACCCTTGCGGTATGTGTCAACATCTGCGATCTTTCCGCTCTCTGCCATCAAGGCTACGGCACGATCCAGTGTTTCTTCCTTCGAGCTTACCTTCGCACCAAGGTAAATGCTCCTCTTGTCTAACAAATCTGTAATTCGCATATGCAACCCCTCCTTTATCATTTTTTGCCGAAGGTCTTCACGTACAAGCCTTCGACTTCTTCCTTCGTTGCTAGCTCTTCCGAAAATGCACTCGCACTTCCGGTACATACACCCATTTCAAATGCGTTTCTGTAAGCATCTGCTCCGCCATCTGTAATCAAATATCCTGCAATAAATCCTGCTACCATCGAATCTCCGGCACCGACGGAATTTTTCACTGTGCCCTTTGGAGCCTCTGCCCGGTACTCACTTCCGTCCTCTGCAAGTAATACCGCACCGTCACCCGCCATGGATACGAGCACATTCCGCGCGCCCTGCTCCTGCAGCTTCTTCGCATATTTGCATACATCGTCTTTGTCTTTAATCTCCACTCCGAAGATCTCGCCGAGTTCGAAATTATTCGGTTTGATCATAAACGGCTTATATGGAAGCACATTCACCAGAAGATCTCTTGTCGCATCTACGACGATCTTCAACTTCTTGTCCTGCAGACGTTTCATGATATCCATATATGCGGACTGCGGCATGCTCTCCGGAATCGAACCTGCCAGAACAAGGATATCGCCCTCCTGCAAAGTCTCTAACTTCTGATATAACAGCTCCAATGCATCCGCGGAAATCTTCGGTCCCTGTCCGTTGATCTCGGTTTCCTCTTTCGCGCGGATCTTGACATTGATCCGTGTCATGCCTGCATCTAACTCAATAAAATCGCTTTCCACGCCTTTTGCCCGCAGCATGGATTTCAAAACCTCTCCGGTAAATCCGGCCGTAAATCCAAGTGCCTGATTCTCGAATCCAAGATTCTTCAATACCATGGATACATTGATTCCTTTTCCACCCGGCAGAATCTTCTCGCCACTGGTACGGTTGACATATCCAAGGTTCACACAATCCAGATCCTGTACATAGTCAAGAGATGGATTAAATGAAACAGTGTAAATCATACGCTCACCTCCGTGATATTCTTCATTCCTCTGTACTCATTATTTTCAATCTTCGTTGTAATTATCCTTGCAGACTTGAATTCTGCAAAACTAATCGAACAAATCTCTCCGAATTTGCTGCTGTCGCACAGCACATAGCGCTCCTTCGTCTTCTGCATGGATTTCTTCTTCACCATTGCTTCTTTAACATCCGGTGTTGTAAATCCGTTGCCCTTCGTCACACCGTTCGCACCCCAGAAGCCTTTCGTGAAGTTGTATTTATCCAAGGAAATAATTGCTTCTTCTCCGACGATTGCTTCTGTGACCGGCTTGAACTCACCGCCAAGGATATATGTCGTATAGCCTTTCTGTGACAAATGCTTTGCATGTGCAAATGAGTTTGTGACGAATATCACATTCTTCGCTGTGATATAGTCGATCATCAGCTCGGTTGTCGTTCCGGCATCCATATACACCACATCCTGATCCTTGATCAATGCTGCCGCATATCTGGCAATCTCAATCTTTTCTTCCCGGTTGATCTCCTTCCGGTATTCCACCGCATCGTCCTTCACATGGAAGCTTCCGCCGATTGCCATCGCACCGCCATGTACCTTCACCAGTCTGCCTTCCTTATCCAGTGCGTTCAGATCCCGCCGGATCGTGGACTCGGAAATATCAAGAAGCTGCATCAGTTCCTGTACGGAAACGCTGTGTCTTTGTTCTACCGCTGCAAGTATCGCCTGCTGTCTTTCTTCTCCTAACATGTTTCTCCTTTCCGTCAAAATCATTCATTTTATTCCAGTTTCGTTCAACTTTTCTATATGATAACGCCAATTTCAGTCATTGTCAATCATTTTCTTTCATTTTTCAGTTACATTTTCAGTCAAATTCCGTCAAAAGTCACATACCATGTAATATGCCCAAATTACCGGCATAAAAAACAGGACAGCTGACTGTAAATCAACTATCCTGCACCCATTTCACACTATATTCATACTATATTATTCCGCCATCTGTGTCTGAAACAGCGTATCGATCTCTTCTTTCGTTGCAAGCTCCTCAGAAAATGCACTGGCACTTCCGGCACAGATACCAAGCTTCAACGCATACTCATAATCGTTGCGCTCGATATAACCTGCAAGGAATCCGGCAAGCATCGAATCACCGGCGCCGACAGAGTTCTTCACCTGTCCTTTCGGGGCGGCTGCACGGATCACTCTGCCATCCTCTGTCACGAGGACTGCACCCTGATACGACATGGAGACGAGCACATTTCTCGCACCACGCTCCTGCAGCTGCTTCGCATACATCTCTGCCTGATCCATCGTTGTTACTTCCACGCCGAACAGATTTCCAAGCTCTGTACGGTTTGGCTTGATCAAAAACGGATGATACGGAAGAACATTCGTAAGCAGTTCTCCGGTCGCATCCACGATAATCTTGTTGTTATTATATTGCAGCATCTGCATGATATCCATATACGTTGTCTTGGACATACAGTCTGGCAGGCTGCCTGCAAGTACCAGATAATCATCCTGATCCAGATATCCAAGCTTCTCATAGAGCTCTGCGATATCCTCGCTCTTGATCTCCGGTCCCTGTCCGTTTACCTCTGTCTCATCGCCACAGCGCATCTTGACATTGATACGCGTCAGTCCATTTGCAATATCAATAAAATCCGCGTTCATATCACGCTGCATCAACAGCGCTTTCAAAGCTTCCCCGGTAAATCCCGATGTAAAACAGATTGCCCGGTTATCGATACCGAGATTCTGCAGTACGATGGATACGTTGATGCCCTTGCCGCCCGGCAGAATCTTCTCACCTGTCGTACGATTCACCTGGTTGCGTTCGAATTCCGTCAAATCCAGAATATAATCCAGCGACGGGTTAAATGTAACTGTATATATCATATTTTTCCCTTTCTCTCTATGCGTAGATCCCGAACCAATACATTAATTTTATAATACCCTATTCCCCGCGTGATTGTAAATGTTTTTTTATCTATACATTCCGGGAATTCCTATACGCTTCTGTTACTCCTTCACGGACAATATAATTACCATCACTAAAATACATGCCATACCAACCAGATCCATCGTCGTCATGACCGTTCCAAGCCACAACACGGAAAAAAGTGTTGCTGAAACCGGTTCCACACTGGAAATCATGCTGGCACGCACCGGTCCGATATCGTGCACGCCCTGTAAGAACAACAAAAATGCCATCATGGTTCCGATGAATACCATCGCCGCAACTGCTAATACTCCATGAAAATCAAGATGCACCGGAATCGTCCACACCTTCACGATACAGCTATATACCACACCACAGATCAGCATGCCATAGCCAACGACCGGCTGACTGCCCCATTTCTTGAGCATCCGCTCCGGAAGCAATGTGTACATACAGAATCCAAATGCCGCAAGCAAGCCCCATTTCAGTCCTGCCTTCGAGATACTCATCTGATGGATATTTCCATGCGTTGCGATCAGAAATGTACCGCCGACCGCCAGAAGCACCGCTACAATCTCCCGGAACTTCGGTGGACGCAGTCTGCGCACACAGGAAATAATCAGCACCATTACAGGTGCCAGATACTGCAATGCCGTTGCAATCCCGGCATTCGTATGATGAATGGCTTCCAGATATGCATACTGACACAAGCCCACACCGAATATCGCAAACAGGATAATCCCGAAGAAATCCCGGGTGGACTTGAATATATCAAATGCCGCTTTCCGTTCGCGTATAATATATGCAATTGTGAGGATCACACCGGTGACAAGCATGCGCATACAGGAAAGCCATGCCGTGTTGATGTTGTAGTGCGAAAATAAAAACTGTCCGCAGGCACCCGAAAAGCCCCACGAGATCGCACCGACCAACACGCACAGCACGCCCCGTAGCTGGTTGCCATGTGTCCCCTCATCATAATTTTTTCGTTTACTCATTGTTGGTTCACCAGAACGGCTTTGATCTCATCCACATTCGCATATCCGTTTTTCTCCATGATATACTTCAAAGCCTCCTGAATATCCTCCTCTGTCAGAATAATCTGCTTGCTCTCCTCTGTGACGACCGTACAGCCGCCCTTCATATCACAGCATCTGCCACTACAATTATTCTTCTGTATATTTTTCCGGCTGATCGCACCGATTTCCTCCAGCGTATTGATCATGCGGTACACAGTTGCAATACCGATGCTGTTGTCTCGCTTATGCGCCAGAAAATAAACTTCCTTACAACAGGTATATTCTTCATTCGCAATAATGTCGACAATCAGCTTGCGCTGCTCTGTCAGACGATATCCATGTTCCTTGAGTGACGCAAGAATCTCTTCCTTACTGCTTGCTACCTGTCCGATTGGTTCCTGATCGTTCATTCTGTCACCTCTTTCGCTTCTATTTCATTCTTTATATTTGCGCTCTTTAGTTTTTTAACGGTACTCCGGTACAAAATCACGGATAATGTCGTTCCGATCGTCCACCCGACCGGCCATGCGAGCCAGATTCCGGTGCTGCCCCATTCCCTTGAGAAAAGTGCGGCTAGGATCACGCGCAGGAACAGATCCAGAAATGTTGTAACCATAAACTGCTTCATTGCTCCAACGCCCCGCAGGACACCGTCCGTAATCAGCTTGACCGACACTACAAAATAAAATGGTGCTAATATATGCAGGAATTCAACACCGACCTTCTTCGCCTCGATACTGTTTTCATCCATGAAAAGCTGCACCAGACTGCCGCTGCACAAAAGATACAATATTACAACCGGCACGCAGGTAAGAAAGATCAGCTTCAGTGCTGCCTTGCAGCCCTGGCTGATTCGTTCAATCTTCTGTGCGCCAAGATTCTGTGCCGCAAAATTAGAGACGCCGTTTCCAAGCATCGTAAATGTCGTGATGACCATGTTATTGAGCTTCACGGCTGCCGCATATCCTGCGATCACATCTGAGCCGAAGCTGTTGATAATACTCTGGATGATGATATTTCCGATCGACACGAAGCCCTGCTGCAGGGTACTTGGTATCGCAATCTTCAGCATCTTGCCGAAGATCTCTCCTGAAAATACCGACACCTTCTGATGTCCTTCGTGTTCATCCTTGATCTTCCGCAGCCGGAGCAGCACAACGATCACGGACAGGATACAGCTTACGCCCTGGCAGATAAATGTTGCCCACGCGACACCTGCCACGCCCATATGAAAGCTCTTTACAAACAGGATATCTACAAACACGTTCGATACCGATGAAAAAGCTAAGAATATAAACGGTGTTTTCGAATCTCCGAGCGCCGAGAATATACCGGTTGCAATGTTATAGAAGAACAAAAATACAAGTCCGCCGGTATACACGTCCAGATACAGCTTGGAATCTGCAAATATATCTGCCGGCGTGTGTATCAGATGCAGCAATGCGCCGCCTGCAAAAAGTCCGGTTAGTGTCAGAATCAAACACAGCACTGCCGAATATATAAATGTCGTATAGACGGTCGTCTTCATCTTCCGGTAATTCTTCGCCCCGAAAAACTGCGCCGCAATGACGGAACACCCCATGTTACAGCCAAACGCAAACGCCATATAGATCAATGTAATCTCATAAGAATTTCCCACGGCTGCAAGTGCATTTTTACCAACATATTTTCCTGCGACCAGACTGTCTGCAATATTATATAGCTGCTGGAAAATGACGCTTCCAAGTAACGGAATGCAATACCTCCACAATACACGCTCCGGTTTCCCTACTGTTAAATCCTTATTCATCGTTGCCGCACCGTATGTCCGGTACGCCTCGCCTCCTTTTTACTCTGTTTCCGAATCATGGCAAACCTGGTTATTCTTCTGAGAAGCTGCATCCGCTATGAGATAATTTTGTATATACGTCTGGATGAGTTTCCATAATATACGATGTATTGAAACTAAGAAGTACTAGATGTTCTGATTTACACAGTACATCTGCACGCAACCGCCGTCAATTCGCCATCCATGGCTCAATGACGGCTTGTTTGAACATCGTGTTCAAACATTGCTGATGTCACGCAGAACATCAAGAACTTCTAAGTTCCAAACATATATATATTATGGAAACTCAATCCTGACATATATATACAAAAATTATCTCATCGCTCATACCTATAATATTGTATCAGAAGGTTGCCATGATTCCATAAGCACTTATCTTATGATACCTGGCTTATCTAATGTTCCTTGTATGCTCCAAGTATCTTAATATCGTTATACACTTGGATTTGTCTCAGTGTCTCGACAACAACTTCGAGCCGCTCGGTCAGGCAGTCGATCTCGATGTAGAAGTTGTAGGTTCCCATCGATTGTTTTGTCGGACGGGACATGATTGAGATCAAGTTGATGCGTTTGTCATAGAACCGGCGCAGGATATCGAACAGGATTCCGGGCCGGTCGGTGGCAGGCATGATATAGACCGGGATTCGTACTTTCTCCCGTGTAAGCTCCGCGGCTTTCTCTGTGCCATCCGCATCTGCATCCAACCCTTTCTCGTTACTTACAAGCTCTTCTAACTGCTTTTCAAGATCCGGATTTTCCACGTCTAACACGCCCTTGCGCAGGATGATAAAACGGGTATGATTGCCCTTTGCATCTGTCACATCTTCTGCAAGCACGCGCACATCGTCTGCCTGTATCACATGATGTGGTACAATTGCCGCTGTTCCTGGTTCATCCTGTATCTTGTAATAAGATTCCATGTTACTGTTCGTCGTTACAATCTCTGCGTCATGCAGGGTATGCAGGAACTGTCTGCACTGCCCGTTCGTCTTGAACTGCACATAGATCTTCCGGATATCTTCTATCTTCTCTGTATTGGCAAGCAGGGAAAACTGGACTGCTACCTGATTTTCATCGACGATATAGACGTTTTTCTCCAGCAACAGGTCAAGTGTCCGCTGCACATAACCATCCAGCATATTTTCTACCGGAACAACCGCATACTCACACGCTTCGTTCGTACAGAGCTGTTCGAACACATCGTCAATTGTCGGACAATAAAGCGGTTCTAATGATTTCCCGTGTGCTGCCTCATATTTCTTATTATATTCTTCATAGGACTTATCGCAAAATGTCCCTTTCGGTCCTAATACTGCTATCATGTAGATGTCTCCTCCCGAACGTGCATTTCCTATCTGCTGATTCACTTGCGAATCCAGCTGATTGCTTCATCTGTGCACACATTATATCCACTCGAAATTTCCACCGGTAATGGCAAGACTGAGTAATGCATCCATCTTCTCGACATCCTCGCCCTCCAATACCTGTATCAGCTTTGCGGTGTCTTCAGCCACCTGCATAGTCTCATCCGGTCCGATCTCCGGATCAAATTCCGCCTCACAGTATGGACAGTTGATATGCTCCATCGTCTGCAGAGACAGGAATTTCTCTCCACAGCTTTCACATTCATAATACCCACAACGGGTTGTTCCTTCCGGTACATAATACATATGCTGACTTTACTCCTTTACATCTATCTCTTTCACGGGATTCCTTATTCTGCATCATCGGAATCTCCTGTATCATCCAATTTATTTTCACCCTTCAGGTCGTTCAGGTTTGTCGCCGGGAAGATGTCTGCCACATCATTGATTGCGATATACGCATACGGATCAATGCTATGTACCAGATTTCGCATCTTGCCGACCTGAAACCGGTTCACAATGAAATACACCAGCGTGCGGTCGGTATTCGAATAATATCCTTTCGCATCAATCGTTGTGATACCGTTTTCAAATGCGGCGGAAAGTGCCTCGCACACATGCTTCGGATGTTCTGTCACGATAAAGGCTGCCTTGGAACGGTCGAAGCCCTCCACGAAGAAGTCAATCGTTTTGGATGCCGCCGCATAAGTCACAACCGAATAAAGCGGCAAAATCCAGCTGTCAAGCACAATTCCACATATGATATATAAGATTACATTGTATGCCATTACGAACGAACCGAGACTTAACCCAAGCTTCTTCGCGAACATAACGCCTATGATATCGATACCATCCATCGCGCCGCCAAACCGTACCGCAAGTCCGCTTCCGCAGCCGGAGATAATACCGCCGAAGATTGCACACAGAAACAAATCACTTCCGGCAAGCGGGGATACGATCGTCACATCCACCGGCAGAATATCTGTGATGATCCATGCAACAATGGAATAGATCAAAACCGCATAAATCGCGTAGATTGTGAATACCACGCCCTCGCGCTTTAATCCAAGTAAGAAGATGGGAATATTTAAGAGAATCAAAACCAGGGAAAGACTGATCCATTTCGGTGTGAGCTGGGACACCAGCATAGCAGTTCCCGAGATACCGCTATCATACAGTTTGACCGGAGCTAAAAATATAACAACGCCAAACGCATTGACGATTCCCGCAACCGTCAGGAGCAAAAAGTTCTTGATACTGAGCATGCCACATACTTTCCTGATTTTTTCCATTCGCAATCCTCCTGCTATAATATGTATCGCCCCCTCACATTCGTTCGGCGGCAGATCGTCGGAAACATCCTAAATCATTCACTTCGTTCATGATGTTTCCTCCTAATTTTTAATTTTACTTACAAGTTCTCGATCTGTTCCCGAAATGGGCGAAACGCAGATGGTAATGCATACGTCTCGTCCAGACTCTCCTTTGTTACCCACTTCCATTTTTTATTTGTTTTCCGACATCGGATATAATACGCTGTCATATGCCATTCCACATGGCTGAATATATGTGTGTAGCTTGTCTGCATCAGAAGATCCAACGGTTCTGCCTGCCAGCCGGTTACCTGTGTTACCGCCGCCTGCTTGTCAAGCTTTGCATCCACATTCGGGAATTCCCACATGCCTGCCAGAAGTCCGCTTGTGCTGCGCTTATGCAGTGCCACGGTATCTTCCGTAAGCAGGATAAATACTGTCTTATCCACAATCTTTCGTTTCTTCTTCTCACTGCGGACGGGCAGATTTCTCCATGTGTCCTGCTTTCGTGCCTGACAGATCTCCGCCACCGGACATACATCGCACCGCGGTGCACCATTTGGCACACAGACAGTCGCACCAAGCTCCATCAGTGCCTGCGTCGCGATTCCCGGATTCTTCTGCGGATACGTCTCCTGCAGTTTTCTCGTGATGCGCTTCTTCGTTGTCTGCAGATCAATGTTTGCGTCATCCGCCAGAAGCCGGCTATACACGCGCAATACATTTCCATCCACCGCCGGTGTCGGTGCATCAAAGCAGATCGACGCGATTGCGCCTGCTGTGTAGTCGCCAATACCGGATAAACTCCGGATCTGTGCGTATTCCGATGGAAATACTCCCGTGTATTCCGCACAAATCGTCTGCGCCGCCTTCTGCAGGTTGCGCACACGATTATAATATCCAAGTCCTTCCCAGAGCTTTAAGATCTGTTCCTCCGGTGCCTCCGCCAGATCCGGGATCGTCGGAAGTGCCGTAACGAAACGCCGGTAGTATTCCTTTACCGCCTCCACACGTGTCTGCTGCAGCATGATCTCTGACAGCCACACATGATACGGCTCCCTGTCCTGTCTCCACGGAAGTTCGCGTTTATGTGCTTCATACCACGGAATGAGCGCCTCAAACATGGCAATAAGCACTTGTTCCTCTGTCCTCATTAGAAGTCAAGCTTGATGAAACTATCGTCGTCTCGATTTGCAAGCTTACGTCCTTCCATTGTCTTGATCGCCAGATCAATCTGTTCGATCATCGAATCCGTGATATTCGTTTTCTCCCCGTAATTCAGGTAATTCAGGATTGTCAACATCTCGGATTCACTATCTGTAAAATACCCGGTGCCTTCCTGCTGCATATCGCCCACATTCTTGACGAGCTCCAGCATCTTGTTCGGCAGCGTTCTGTAATCCCATGGTTTTGATTCGATATCACCTAACATCGTCTTATTCCTTTCCATTCCAACAATATGTACAAAGCTTCTCCGGCTCGATTCCAACAGCCTCAAGCATATCATCTAAGCGGTGGAACCGGAGTGATGTAAATTTCAGCTTCTCGCAGATCTTATCAACCATCTTCTGGTATTTCTCAGATGTGTAATCTGCGTACTCCTGCAAGACTTCATCGCTGACATCCCCGCCCTCTAACTCTGCGATAACATTTCTTGTGATCAGCTCCATCTCAGAGTTTGAACGGGAGAAGTTTAAGTATTTACATCCGTATACAAGCGGTGGGCACGCCGGACGAATATGCACTTCCTTCGCACCACTCTCAAACAAATATTCTGTCGTCTCGCGAAGCTGTGTACCACGCACGATGGAATCATCGATCAGCAGCAGGCTCTTATCCCGGATCAGCTCCTCGATCGGGATCAGCTTCATCTTCGCGATCAGATTACGCTTACTCTGAATCGTTGGCATGAACGAACGTGGCCATGTCGGCGTGTATTTGATAAATGGTCTGGAAAATGGAATACCAGACTCATTTGCATATCCAACTGCATGTGCCGTACCGGAATCTGGAACACCCGCAACGATATCCGGCTTGACATTATCCCGTCTTGCAAGAAGCTGCCCACAGCGATACCGCATCTCCTCGACATTCACACCCTCGTAAGTCGAAGACGGATAACCGTAGTAGATCCAGAGGAAGGTACAGATCTTCATCTCTTTGCCCGGCAGAACCAGTGTCTTTAACGCATCGCTCGTCATAACAGCAACCTCGCCCGGTCCAAGCTCCCGGTAGGTTGAATAACCGAGATTCAAGAACGCAAAGCTCTCAAAAGTCGCACAGAATGCGCCATCCTTCTTACCAACGATAATCGGTGTTCTTCCGTATTTGTCTCTTGCAAGGTAGACACCCTTCGGTGTCAGGATCAGCATGGACATCGAACCCTCGATAATCTCCTGCGCATAGCGGATACCATCGATGAAATTATCCTTCTGATCGATAATCGCAGCGACAAGCTCTGTTGCATTGATCTCTCCATTGCTCATCTCAAAGAAATGTGTTCTTCCCTGCAAAATTGTATCAATGATCTCCTGTGCATTGTTGATCTTACCAACGGTTGTAATTGCAAACGTACCGTGATGCGAACGCACTAAGATCGGCTGTGCCTCATAGTCTGAAATACATCCGATTCCGAAGTTACCTTTCATGGTATTTGCTTCTTTATCAAACTTTGTCCGAAATGGTGCATTGTCAATCTTATGGATTGCTTTTTCAAATCCATGTTCCTCACTATACACCGCCATACCTGCACGTCTCGTTCCAAGATGGGAATGATAATCTGTTCCAAAAAACAAATCAAATACACAATCCTCTTTCGACGCAACTCCAAAAAAACCGCCCATGACTGTACCTTTCCACTTTCGTGGCCTTTCCCTGTATGCTTTTTATTTTTGAACATATTTTTACCACATAACATTATAACAACAATATTTCGGTTTTGAAACACTTTTTTGATATCGGATGTATATTTTTGCGGAAGCGGGGAATGATAGATGTAAGAAAGTACATTTCTGTATTTTTAACGTATATGGAGGTTTGTTATGAAAGTATTAAACTGTGTGGCTCTTACAATTGCCATCATCGGTGCGATCAACTGGGGACTGATTGGTTTCTTCGACTTCAATCTTGTTTCCGGCATCTTCGGCGATGCGACCGCATTCACACGTGTCATCTATGCTTTGGTCGGTCTTTCCGGACTCTACATGATCAGTCTGTACGGAAGAGCTTGTGCAGACGCTTAAAAAGAAAATGCTGTCTGAACTGCTATGTGTCCAGACAGCAATTTTTTATGCCTTATTTTTCTCTTCGAGTCTTGCAAATACTTTATCGTAGCTTGCATTTCCGTAATTTAAGGACCGGTTTACACGGCTGATCGTCGCGGTCGAAGCGCCTGTCTCGTTCGCTACCTCCGCATAAGTCTTTCCATCCTTCAGAAGCTTCGCAACCGCAAACCGCTGCGCAATCGACTGTACTTCCTTCACCGTACAGACATCCTCAAAAAAATCCATACATTCATCTACCGATTCGAGCGTGAGTACAGCTTCGAGAAATTCTTTTACAAATTGTGTCCGTATTGTCTTTTCCATGTCATCACCTACTCATATTGAGCTATCCTATTTATTCTCTTTGTGCACCCAGACTGCCACGGCATCACGGTTTACATAGAAATCACCGAAGCCTTCCTCGTCAATCTTGATGTTGTATTTTGCATTTCCCATCGCATCCGCGAAATGGCATCCTGCAAACTGCTTACCAATATACATATGCTTTGTGCCGCCGGTTCCATCGGAGATCACAACCGCCATACCGGAATTCTTATGTTCCTCATCGCCTTCGCGTGTCCAGCCAATGCAGTTTGGATCATCGAAATAATCGTGCTGTGCGCCATATGCCTGATTCTTACGAAGCTTCATCAGCTTGTCAAGCTCCCGCTTCTTCGACTTGATCTTCGCTGTTGGGATTCCCTTGTAATCGCCATAGAATACACATGGATAGCCTTCCTGACGAAGCAGGATGATCGCATATGCCATCGGCTTGAACCAATCCTCTACCCACGACTCTAATGACTGTCCCGGCTGGCTGTCATGGTTATCGACAAAGGTTACTGCCTTCATCGGATTCACCTTTGCAAGCGTACCGTCTAAGATCGTGCGCAGATCGTAATTGCCATGTGCCTTCGAACAATTATGGAAGTTGAAATGGAGCGGCACATCGAAGAGACTTAACTCGCTCTCGTTCGCATTTATGTAATCCTGTAATACATTGACATCCCAGTGCCAGTACTCACCAACTGCGAATAAATCCTTTTCGACATCTTCTTTCATGGCACGCAGCCAGTCCTTATAGAAATATTTGTTGATATGCTTCACTGCATCAAGCCGATATCCGTCAATGCCAGTCTGCTCGGTATACCACTTGCCCCAACGGGTAAGCTCCTCTGTCACCTCCGGATTGTTAAAATCCAGATCCGCACCCATCAGATAATCATAGTTTCCAAGCTCGGAATCCACTTCCCTGTCCCAGTCTTTTCCCGCAAACTTGAAGATGGATTTGACTGCTCTGTCCTGATCCCAGTCGATGCCATCAAAATGTGTCCAGTTCCATGTAAAATCCGAATACTTTCCTTTTCTTCCCGGAAATGTAAACTTCGTCCACGCCCCAATCGTCTTGGAATCGCCTACCATCTGATTCCGGCTGTTCGCGTTGAACTCTTCCGCAGACACCTGCTCCACCTCGTCTGCACCAATTCTATGATTCAATACGATATCTGCATATACCTGGATTTTCTTATCATGCAGTGCCTTGATCGCTGCTAAGTATTCTGCTTTCGTACCATACTTTGTCGGGACAGAGCCCTTCTGATTAAACTCACCCAGATCATACAGGTCATAGACACCGTATCCGACATCTTCTTTTCCCTGTGCGCCTTTATATGCCGGCGGTAACCAGACTGCCGTCACCCCTGCGGTCTTTAATTTTGCCGCATCCTCTGCCAGTGCTTTCCAAAGGGATGCATCTGCAGGAAGATCCCACTGAAAATACTGCATCATAGTTCCATTCATACCCATGAGTTTCTACCTCCGCAATACTTTAACATTTTAAAGTATTATAACAAATGGTTTGGATTCCGTAAAGTTTATTTTCCTATTTCTAACGGACTCTTCCAACGGACGCAGGCATATCGGACAATGGTTCCAATCCGGGGCCGCTTCCGCTTAGTTGCTCCTTCTTGGAATCCATTTGTCCGATATGCCTGCTGGGTGTTGATATAATTATGTTTGTAATATCTTTCTCTATATGATTTGAAACCGTCAATTATTCTACTATATCCTCGGAGAATCCAGGCTGCTTCTCTCCATAGTTTCTCACCAAACTTAGATATTCCTTCTTGTATTCATCCGATCCGGCTGCATAACTGGCAAGCGTGTACACCATGCCAAGGTCTGCACTGCCGGAATATTCGCTGTCTTTCAAGAGCATTCCGAAGGCGGCGACGCTGGCTGCAAAGCGCAGGTTATCAGAGCCGTCTTTGTTGTAGTTTTCTGTCTTGCATGGGTAGGATTCCAATTTGCTCTCCTCGCCATCCGGCTCTTTGTAGCGGATATTGACGGTAAATAATTCATCGGTATAATCTTCGGTTCCACAGATTAGAACCTGTGCAGTTTCGCCGTATTTCAAGTCTGTCTCCGGCAGTTCCATCTCCGAATCAGCCGGGATGATCTCATAAAGTGCGGTTACACTGTGTCCGGCTCCCATCTCTCCGCCGTCTTTTGTGTCATCCGCGAAATCCTCAGCCGCCATCACACGGTTTTCATATCCGATCAACCGGTAGCCCTTCACCTGCTCCGGGTTGAATTCCACCTGTAATTTGACATCCTTTGCCACAGTCACCATATTGGCACCAAGCTCATCGACCAGTGCCTTTTTTGCTTCAAACATCGAATCGATATACGCGTAGTTTCCATTTCCTTTGTCCGCGAGCAGTTCCAGCTTATTGTCCTTGTAATTGCCATAGCCGACACCAAAGGTGCTTAAGAACACACCGCTTTCCTTCTTTTCCGTGATCAGCTTCTCTAATTGTCCTTCACTGGTCAGTCCGACGTTCAGATCCCCATCGGTACAGAGGATCACGCGGTTGTTTCCACCCTTGATGAAATATTTCTTTGCTAGCGCATACGCTGTCTCAATCCCCGCGCTGCCATTTGTACTTCCATACGCTTCCAAGCCTTCAATCGCAGAGGAGATTTCATGATAGTCGTCTCCGCTTACACCCTGCAGGACAACCTCGTCCGAACCGGCATACGTCACGATAGATACCCGGTCTTTCTCAGTCAGATTCTCTGCTAACATAGTAAGCGCCTGCTGCACAAGCGGCAGCTTGTTATCGTCAAACATCGAACCGGACACGTCGATCAGAAACACGAGGTTTGACGCCGGTGCCTCCTTGAAATCGATTGCCTGCGTATTCATGGCAACTAAGGCAAGCTTTGTATCCTTATTCCACGGACAATCCGCATACTCGGTATACACGGCGAATTTTTCATTGCCTTTCGGGAGCGGATAATCGTAATGGAAATAATTGAGCATTTCCTCGATGCGCACCATTGATGGATCAATGTCATAGCCATTTTGAATTGCACTCCGGATCTGTGTATAGCTTGCTGTATCCACGTCGGCGGCGAAGGTTGAAAGCGGTGATGTCTGCACGTTCATCCATGGATTTTCCTCTGTGTAGGAATATTCGTTTGTATTCCATTCTTCCGTATCCGGGCATTGCAGATAGTCATCATAAAAGCCGGATTCGCAATCTGCTGTCGCCATATTGGTTGCAGATTCCTGCATAATTCCGTCCACCTGCATTTCATTATCTTCCTCTGCCACATCACCGGAAGGAACTGTATCTTCTCCCGTAACTGTTACATCTGTCCTTCCTGTCTGCGTTTCTTCTGCTTCTTTTTTGTTTCCGCATCCACATACAGCCACCGCCATACAGATGCTTAACGCCATTGCTAAAATTCGTTTTCTCATAAAAAATCCTCCTTCGATCTTATATACATCTTTGTTTTCAAAAGCCTCTATATAAGATACGAAGGAGGATTCCTTTTTTATGGTACTTTTTAATTTTTTATTTTATAAATCGTAGTTTCGTCCCCGATTTGTAAATACTTACCATCATAAATCGTAAAACTGATAAATGGCTTATACTGTATCAGTACCTGATAGCGGACTGCTGACTCGCTTGCTATTGCACCGGCTGTTACTTCCTCACAGATTGTTGCACTCTGCAGTGATTCGCACAATGAACGGAGTTCATTCTCCGACATGCGCATCTGCTTTCCTGCCCCACTGCCATCTTCCGTGTTGTAGAGCACTATGACGGAATCGAGTTCCAGCATCTCCTGCAGGATCCATGGCTTTTCTTTCTCCGGATATCGTTCAATATCCGTATCTGCCACATTCTTTTCTCCCAGCAGACGCGTTCCGCCTGTGTCAGCTCCGATGATCCAGCGGCCGTCTGCCCTCCCTGTCTGTCCGGAGGTGCCAATTACCGCATAGATCAGGCAGCCGCCACTCACAAGGAACAGCATACAGGCTACAACCAACCACCGGGAGAATTGCCCTCTTCCATAGTTTCGTTTCCTGGGGCGTTCTCCCTGCATTTCCGCATACAGTTGCCGTTTCAGGCGTTCCTGCATGTCCGGTGCGGGTGCAATCGAATCCGCATACGCTTGATATATCTTCTTCATGTTCTCAGACATAGCCATCCTCCTTCAATTCGTCCCTGAGCATCTTTCTCCCCCTGCTCAAAAGCGACTTCACTGTTCCCTCCGTGCTTTTTGTCACATGCGCAATCTCCTTTACCGATAGCTCTTCATAGTAATAAAGAAACATTGGCAGTCGATAGCGCTCCGGAAGCTTCTCTACCTTTTCTTTCAATACCGGCAGGTCTGACGCCTCGTACGAAGGTTCTGTTACATCATCTAAGGCAACCGTATGTCTTCGCCACGCACTTGTCACATTTGATTTAATTGTATTTACTGTCACTCTGATTAGCCACATCTTTCGATGTTCTTCATCCCGGAAGGTTTTGTCCGCTTTCAGATATTTGAGCAAAACCTCCTGGGTGATATCCTCTGCATCGGCGACATTCTGCATCCGCGTATATGCGATGCGGTAGATCATCGATGCATACATCTCAACAAGTTGTGCAATCCCTGCATGGTCTTCCAACTTGATTCCTCCATGAAACGATTTTAGTTGTAATTCTCCATATCGAACTTCGTGAGCACACCATCCTGGAATGTGAATTCCACGCTGCTTGCGTATGCATCATCATTTTCTTCGTATGTCAGTGTCATGTAATCACTCGTATCGCTCGTATAACTATCGGTCGGCTCGCCCATGACCGCCTTTACCTCATCCGGTGTCATGCCAAAAGTGATGCCATTTCCAAGTGCTGCATCATACTTGTTATCAAAATCATCACGGCTAAGCTCGATTCCAAGAATCTCACAATCCGGAACCTTCTTTGTTCCTCCACCGGTAAAGTTCTTGAAACGGATATACATATCTGACTCGTCGGCAGCCTCTGCACGGGCGCTCATCGAATACTGATTGTCTTCGAGTTCCTCCTCGAGGTAATCATCTTCAATGGAATAACCCATTGCTAAGATATCGTCATAGGTAAGTGTCGCAAGGTTATAAGGTTTTCCAAGCATTGTAAACTGCATATTCTCCCAGTCAAAGCCATCTGCATTTACCGGTGTTGTGCTTGCAGCGCTCTCGGTTGTTGCTTCGGTCGTCTCTTCCTCTGCCTCGGTTGTCTCTTCCGTATCTTCCTCTGTATCTTCCGGTGCAGCCGCTACAAGTGTGTTTTCCTTCTGTGTAGACTCTGCGTAGATCACATACCACTTACCATCTTCTTCAATCAGGTAAATCTGCTCAGCCAGTACCATCTTCCCGTTGGAACCAGAGTATGTCTCCTCTGTGTCCACTTCATACATGGTGTCCGCATCCAGGGATAAACTATATGCTGCATTGACGATATCCAGCGTGCTCTGTCTCTTGGAATCTGATACCTTTTCTGCGTCAGATGCTGTATATGCAAATGAGTATCCGCCAAATACGGTATCATAGTGATTCCAGAATTCATCTTCGGATGATACACCATTCGATGTGTAGAAATTGTCCGCTACACTGGACTGAAGATCCGGATAATATGCATCCACGATTGCATCCATATCCCGGTTCTTCATACCTTCGCAGAAATCCACAACTGTCTGCTTCGCCGCTTCTGCATCCTTACTGCTTCCTTTTCCATCCTTCTTGCCAAACTTCATAAATGCGAAGATGACGCCACCGATCAATACTACCGCTAAAATGATCAAGCCGACGATCAGTCCGGTTTTCTTTTTCTTTGGCGGCTGATTCCCACCGGCTGGCTGCTGTGGCATGCCGTATCCCGGCTGCACGTTCTGTCCCGGCATTCCATAGCCAGGCTGTGGTGTCTGTCCCGGCATTCCTGCCTGCATACCCGGCTGCACTCCCTGCCCCGGCATTCCATAGCCCTGCTGTGGTGTCTGGCCTGGTGTACCATAGCCAGGCTGTGGTGTCTGTCCCGGCATTCCTGCCTGCATATTCGGCTGTGGTGCTCCATAGCCATTTGGTTGTTGGTTCTGATTGTTGTCCATTCTCTGTCCTCCTTAATTATCTCCCCGCACCGGACATAGTTTTACCCGGCGGGAACTCTTTTGCTCCATATATAACACTCTATATCCGGTAAAAAGGTTGCATGAAATTCATCATTTTTTTATTTCTTTCATTTTCTGTAATTCAGTCATAAGATCTGCAACGGTCTTTCCTTCCGTATTTTCTGCTTCATAATAAACATTTGCAACACTCGATTCATCCTGCAGTTTCAGTTCCATCAGGTAATATGGCATGTCAGATTTTATCATATCCACCGGTTTCCAGTCCAGTACCTGATACGTTTCTAGCAAAAACTGTACCTTGTCGATCGCACCGTCTGTATCTTCGCTGTCAAACTGCTGAACGATTTTTCCCTGTGCATCATACTGCGTGAGAATCACCTGTGTGATTGTCTGATAGCTCATCTGATTATTTCCATCATTACGTTCTTCGGAAGCCTGGTTTCCGGATTGATTTGCAGCTATCGCCGCATCCGTCTGTGCCTCCGTCGCTCCATTGCCATCCATATGGTTCACGCTCGCATCTGCGCTTTCCTGAATTTCGCTGTCTGCCTGCACTGTCTGATCTGCAATGTTCGGCAGTGCACTATCTGCCTCATCTGCCATTTCATCCTTGCCAGCCTCTGTCACATGCATATCTGCTGCCGTTTCTGTTTTCATTTCCTTCATATTTGATTTACGCATCGAACTGATACCTACCGGCACCGCAATGATCACAATCAGAATTGCTGCTGCCACCAGTACAAACTGTCTGGTTCTTCTCTTTTTCCGAGCTGCTTGCTGCTTTGTTACTTCCTCTTCAAATCCTGTATCAATCCGGCTCCACAGATCCGGCATGTCCTGCATATCCTGTGTGCGAAGTGCCTGATATGCTTTTTCTTCTTCGGTTAATTTATTCTGTTGTTCCATACTCTCTCAGACACCTCCTTAATTTCTTGATTCCCTGATTGTACAGCCACGTCACCGTGCCAAGCGGCTGTCCTAAAGTCTTTGCGATCTCCCGGAATTTGAGATCTCCAAGCAGCTTCAAATCCAGCACTTCTCGCTCCCGGTCGGAAAGCGTCTGAATTGCCTGCCGCATATCCTCTGCCAATACCACATGTTCTTCGACGGTAGATGCCGTCTCCACCGTCCCACCTTCTTCTAATTGATCCTGTGGCGCATCTTCTGTCTCGTGCAACAGATATTCATGCCCACGCTTCCGTAGCAGATCGATTGCCATATTTCTTGCAATCCGGATCAACCATGCCCGATGCGATGTCTTCTTCTGATAGGTACCCGCTACCCGGATCAGCTTGATAAAGAATTCCGATGTCACATCCTCCGCGTCCTCCCGATTCTTTAAGATGTCATAAACGATTGTATAGATCAGCCGTCCATATGCGTCGTAGATGGCGTGGAGCATGTCCTTATTTCCTTTTGCAAGACCTTTTATGGCAGTATAAAATTCATGTTCTGTCATATAACCTGTCCCCTCATAACCCCTGCTATATATTATACGTTTCCGGTTTTATTTTTTATGGATGATTTTTCGATTGTACGAATTCACCAACCATACGTCTAAGTATTATACTGAAAAAAGCGGCAAGACTGTTCATCCTGCCGCTTCATTATTGGGTCTTATAAATCTTTTCCTGTCAACAGCTTATATGCCTGCAGATATTTGTCGATGGTCTTATCTACGATATCCTGTGGCAATGTCCAGTTATGACCTTCGTTTGCCTTTAACCAGTCACGTGCAAACTGCTTGTCAAAGGATGGCTGGCCATGTCCCGGCTCATAGCCTTCTGCCGGCCAGAATCTGGAACTGTCCGGTGTCAGCATCTCATCACCAAGTACGATATTGCCTTCCTCGTCCAGACCGAACTCAAACTTTGTATCTGCAATGATGATACCGCGTGAAAGTGCGTACTCTGCACATTTCTTGTACAGGGCAATTGTATAATCGCGAAGCTTTGCCGCATATTCTTCTCCCTTGCCTGGGAAATACTTCTCAAGATGCGCTACGCTCTGCTCATAAGAGATGTTCTCGTCATGATCACCAATCTCAGCCTTGGTAGATGGTGTGTAAATTGGCTCAGGCAGCTTGTCGCTCTCCTTTAAGCCTTCTGGAAGCTTGATGCCACAGACAGTACCGTTTTCCTTGTAGCTTGCCCAGCCACTACCTGTGATATAACCTCTTACGATACACTCGATTGGAAGCATATTCAATTTCCGGCAGAGCATGCTGTTTCCATCAAACTGTGGCTGCTGGAAGAACTCCGGCATATCCTTTACATCTACGGAAATCATATGGTTTGGAAGGATGTCCTCTGTCATATCAAACCAGAATTTTGACATCTGTGTCAGTACAGTACCCTTCTTTGTTACCTGATTGTTCAGGATTACATCAAAGCAGCTGATACGGTCTGTTGCAACCATGATCAGGCTGTCTCCGTTGTCGTAGATCTCGCGAACTTTTCCTTCTTTGATCGGCTTCATGTTCTTATCTCCTTTGTCTTTTTAATGAGTCATATTGTTTTACATATAGTTTTTCTAAAGTTTGCACATAACTACTATTTCTACGCAGACGCGCTCCCGCTCACTTCATCACGCAGTGGTACTAAATTCGCGACGATGAAGCTGTCGCTCATTAAGTGCCAGCGTGCTTCAATGGTCTGCTTTAGAATTAGTAGTTATGCACAAACTTATATACATTTTATTCGTAAAACAAAATTACTCATACATACTAGCACCTTGGCGATGCTTAGGCAAGAGCTATTTTGCAAAAAGCAAGGCAGGAACATAAGAAATCGTCTGCTCCTGCCTTTGTTTATTCATATTCTTTTACAGATGAAGTACGCGGTCTTTAATCTCCTGCGTCCGGCCCTGATTCCAGAACTGTGTTCCGATGTAGCCACAGGTTCTTCGGGCTACAAACAGGTTGTTCTGGTCACGGTTGCCACAGTTCGGGCACTCCCAGATAAGCTTGCCGTTCTCGTCGGTCACGATCTTAATCTCGCCGTCATAACCGCAGATCTCGCAGTAGTCACTCTTCGTATTTAACTCCGCATACAAAATGTTATCATAGATAAATTTCATTACAGAGATTACCGCCTCCACATTGTCCTGCAGGTTTGGTACTTCTACGTAGCTGATCGCGCCGCCCGGGGAAAGCTTCTGGAACTCGGATTCGAATTTCAGCTTGTCGAATGCATTGACCGGTTCGGTTACATGGATATGGTAGCTGTTCGTAATGTAGTTTTTATCAGTAACACCTTTGATAATACCAAACCGCTTCTGTAAGCACTTGGCGAATTTGTATGTCGTAGATTCCATCGGCGTACCATAAACGGAATAGCTGATGTTCTCTGCTTCCTTCCACTCTTTACACTTGTCATTTAATTTCTGCATTACTTCGAGTGCAAGCTTCTTGCCCTCTGGTGAAGTATGTGTCTTGCCTGTCATACGCACGCACATCTCGCAAAGTCCTGCATAGCCAAGTGAGATTGTTGAATATCCATTGAACAGTAATTTATCAATGGTTTCGCCCTTCTTGAGTCTCGCGAGTGCACCATGCTGCCACAGGATTGGAGCGACATCGGATACCGTTCCAAGCAGTCGCTCATGTCTGCATCGAAGTGCCCGGTGACAAAGCTCCAGACGGGATTCAAGAATCTCCCAGAACCGGTCGATATGTCCCTCTGCAGAACATGCAACATCAACCAAGTTGATTGTGACAACACCCTGATTGAATCGTCCGTAATATTTTCTTGTGCCATCCGGATTTCTCTGGCTGTCCTCGGATGTCGGAAATGACCGGCAGCCCATGCACGGATAGACATCGCCATTTTTCAGCTCACGCATCACCTTCGCAGAAATGTAATCCGGCACCATACGCTTTGCGGTACATTTCGCAGCGAGCTCGGTCAGATACCAATACTTGGAATCCTCGGTAATATTATCTTTGTCAAGCACATAAATAAGCTTCGGAAATGCAGGTGTAATCCAGATACCCTTCTCATTCTTGACACCCTGGATTCTCTGTTGCAGCACTTCCTCGATGATCATTGCAAGATCATCCCGTGTCTGCCCTTCCGGGACTTCATCGAGATACATGAACATCGTGACGAACGGTGCCTGCCCATTACAGGTCATAAGGGTGATAAGCTGGTACTGGATCGTCTGAATTCCGCTCTTTACCTCTGCACGCAGGCGGCTCTCTGTAATCTTGCTGATCACTTCCTCGTCAAGTGCTTCGCCACACATCTTCCGCTCCTCGATTACCTGCTCGCGGATCTTCTTCCGGCTCACATCGACAAACGGTGCGATATGGGAAAGTGTAAAGGACTGTCCGCCATACTGGTTACTTGCTACCTGCGCCACGATCTGTGTTGTGACATTACATGCAGTGAAGAAGCTGTGCGGCTTCTCAATCATTGTCTCGCTGATGACGGTTCCGTTCTGCAACATATCCTCCAGATTTACCAGGTCGCAGTTATGTTCCCGCTGGGCGAAATAATCCGAATCATGGAAATGGATAATTCCCTGCTCATGTGCTTCCACAATTTCTTTCGGAAGCAGCATACGCTTCGTCAAATCTTTGCTGACCTCGCCTGCCATATAATCACGCTGGGTTGAATTAATGACCGGATTCTTATTTGAATTCTCCTGATTGACTTCCTCATTCATATGATCAATCAGAGCCAGGATTCCGTTATCGGTCGTATTTGATTTTCTGGCAAGTTCCCGCTTATACCGGTAACGCACATACTTCTGGGCAACCTCGTATCCACGCATCTCCATAATTCCGGTCTCCACCATATCCTGAATATCTTCTACGTGAATCGCATGTGTCATGATCTCGATCTGTTTCGCAATGTTATCGGCGATTGCCTGCACCTGATAATCGTTCAACTGATGCAACCGGTCTACCTCTTTGTTTGCAGCATTGATTGCATTGACGATTTTGTCCAGGTCAAAATTTACTTCCTCGCCATTTCTCTTAATTACGTTTGTGTGTACTGCATCCATTTATATTTGACTCCCTTTTTATAATACTTTCTCAAACACTAAATATAGTATTTTCTTTTTTATTTTAATACTATATTTAGTGACCAAGTGCTATTATAATACACACTTACAAAAAAAGGAAGATGTAAATGGAAATTTACACCCTCCTTTTTGCATGTATACAAGTATACATTTTTTATTTGAATTTTACCGCATTTTTTTGTCGATTATTGGATTGCCTTATGAATCTCCTGCAATGACATAACACCAATCTCACCATATTTTAAGACTGCTTCGATACCCTCTGCGGTTGCACGTGCAGCTGCCATCGTGGTCATATATGGAACCTTTGCACGGATCGCGGTCTTGCGGACATAACTGTCATCAAACACCTTCTCTTCCTGTGTTGCCGGTGTGTTGATGATGAGCTGGATCTTGCCGTTCATCACTGCATCTACGATATTCGGTCTGCCCTCCTGCATCTTGTTGATACGGTCTGCCTGGATGCCATTTGCGATCAGAAGCTCATAAGTAGTACCTGTTGCCACGATACGGAATCCACATTTTTCAAATGTCTTCGCGATATCTACAACCTCTGGCTTATCCTTGCGGCTGACAGAAAAAAGCACCGTGCCTTCCTTCGGAAGTCTTGTCTGGGTTGCTTCCTGTGCCTTGTAGAATGCCTCGCCGACATTCGTTGAAAGTCCAAGTACCTCGCCGGTTGAACGCATCTCAGGTCCTAATACCGGGTCAACCTCCTGGAACATGTTGAATGGGAATACGGCTTCCTTCACGCCATAATATTTCGGCTTTACTTCCCTCATCTCTGGAAGCGGAGATGGCTTGCCGGTTAACTCACTTGTCATGATCTGTGTTGCAATCTTCACCATAGATACGCCACATACCTTGGATACCAATGGTACGGTACGGGATGCACGTGGATTTGCTTCGAGTACATATACCTTGTCGTTCTCGATTGCATACTGCATATTCATCAAACCGCAGACACCCATTTCCTCTGCGATCTTTCTTGTATAATCCTTGATCGTCTCCACGAGATTCTCAGGAATTCCTCTGGATGGAAGAATACATGCTGAATCACCGGAGTGAACACCTGCAAGCTCGATATGCTCCATAACAGCTGGTACAAATGCATGCTTGCCATCTGCGATCGCATCTGCCTCACACTCAGTTGCATGGCGCAGGAAACGGTCGATCAGGATTGGACGGTCCGGTGTCACACCAACAGCGGCTGCCATATATTTCTTCAGAGATTCCGGCTCGCTGACAACCTCCATACCACGTCCGCCAAGGACATAAGATGGACGAACCATAACCGGATAACCGATCTTCTCAGCAACAGCAAGTGCTTCCTCAACATTCGTTGCCATGCCAGCTTCTGGCATCGGGATGTCAAGCTTCTCCATCATTGCACGGAAGAGATCACGATCCTCTGCCATATCGATAACTTCTGGGGATGTACCAAGGATACGCACGCCGTTCTTCTTCAAGTCTGCTGCCAGATTCAGCGGTGTCTGTCCACCGAACTGTGCAATGACGCCCACCGGCTGCTCCTTCTCGTAGATCGAAAGTACATCTTCGAGTGTCAATGGCTCAAAATACAATTTATCAGATGTATCGTAATCTGTCGAAACCGTCTCCGGGTTACAGTTTACGATGATTGTCTCAAATCCAAGCTCCTTTAATGCAAGGGCTGCATGTACACAACAATAGTCAAACTCGATACCCTGACCGATACGGTTTGGACCACCGCCAAGGATCATGATCTTCTTGTTGTTCGTAATTGTTGTGTGGTCTGGTGCATTATAAGTTGAATAGTAATAAGAACGGTCTTCGGTTCCACTTACATGTACCGGCTCCCAGCTCTCGGTAATGCCGTAGCCAAGGCGGGTATTGCGGATATCGTCCTCTGGAACTTCAAGCAGCTTGCTTAAGTAACGGTCTGAGAAACCATCCTTCTTCGCCTGCTCCATAGTCTCCTTGTCGAGTGTCTCACCCTTCTTTGCAAGCAGTGCTTCTTCCTCTTCTACAAGCTCCTTCATCTGCTCAATGAAGTAATGCTTGATCTTCGTCAGGTTGTATAACTCCTCAACTGTCGCGCCCTTACGAAGTGCCTCATACATGATAAACTGTCTCTCACTGGTTGGCTCTACCAGCATTGCAAGCAGCTCATCCTTTGTCTTATCATGGAAATCCTTCGCAAAGCCAAGTCCGTAACGACCGATCTCCAAGCTTCGGATTGCCTTTTGGAATGCTTCCTTATAAGTCTTACCGATACTCATAACTTCACCAACAGCACGCATCTGTGTACCAAGCTTGTCCTGCGCATCCTTGAACTTCTCAAATGCCCATCTGGCAAACTTGATTACGACATAATCGCCGCCCGGAACATATTTGTCGAGGGTTCCATGCACGCCGCAAGGAATCTCATCCAATGTAAGTCCGGCTGCAAGCATCGCTGATACAAGCGCGATTGGGAATCCTGTCGCTTTGGAAGCAAGTGCAGAAGAACGGGAAGTTCTAGGGTTGATCTCGATTACAATGATTCGATCTGTCACCGGATCATGTGCAAACTGTACGTTTGTTCCACCGATCACCTGTACTTCGTCTACAATCTTATATGCCTGCTCCTGCAAACGCTTCTGACATTCCTCAGAGATTGTAAGCATTGGTGCAGAACAGAAGGAATCTCCCGTGTGTACGCCGAGTGGATCAATGTTCTCAATGAAGCAGACAGTAATCATGTTACCCTTTGCATCACGGACAACCTCAAGCTCCAGCTCTTCCCAGCCAAGGATTGACTCCTCAACGAGTACCTGTCCTACCAGACTTGCCTGCAGACCTCTTGCACAGACGGTCTTCAACTCTTCTACATTGTAGACAAGTCCGCCACCGGCACCGCCCATTGTATAGGCCGGACGCAAAACAACTGGGTAACCAAGCTTATCTGCAATCGCAAGTGCTTCTTCTACAGAATAGGCAACTTCACTGCGCGCCATCTCGATTCCCAGTTTGTTCATAGTTTTCTTAAATTCAATTCGGTCCTCACCACGTTCGATCGCATCTACCTGAACGCCGATGACTTTCACGTTATATTTGTCAAGTATGCCTGCAGCTGCAAGCTCGGAACACAAATTAAGACCCGACTGACCACCGAGGTTCGGTAATATCGCATCTGGACGTTCCTTGGCAATAATCTGCTCCAATCTTGTCACATTCAATGGCTCAATATATGTCACATCCGCAATACCAGGATCTGTCATAATGGTTGCAGGATTGGAATTCACCAGAATGATCTCATAGCCGAGCTGTCTTAAAGCTTTACATGCCTGCGTGCCGGAATAGTCAAACTCACATGCCTGACCGATGATGATTGGACCGGAACCGATAATCAGAACTTTTTTAATGTCTTCTCTTTTGCTCATATTTGCCCCCTTGTATAATATTTAATCCGATTTTTATCCAAAATCACTTAATTATACTAGATGTGAGGGGCAAATACAATCAGAGAAATGGCATTAAAAAAGAACCCTTGAAAAAAGGGTTCTTTCGTGGTTTTGCTTAGTTTTCCGAAATCATATCCACAAAATATTGATGAATCTTTACTTCTTCGGTCAGTTCCGGGTGGAATGCTGTCACGAGCTGTTTTCCCTGACGGGCAGCTACGATCTTGCCGTCGCATGTCGCCAAGACATCGACACCATCACCAACGCTCTCAATATACGGAGCACGGATAAATGTCATGCCGACGGTTCCGATTCCCTTGAAGTCCTCTTCTGCGAAGAAGCTGCCAAGCTGTCTACCGTAAGCATTTCTGCGCGCTACGATGTTCATCGTCCGGAAGCCAAGTGCATCTTCTCCGTCAATATCCTTTGCCAGAAGAAGCAAGCCGGCGCAGGTACCGAATACCGGCAGACCTGCTTCGATCTTCGCCTTGAGTGGCTCATACAGGGAAAGCTCCTTCAGAAGCTTTCCCATAACTGTACTTTCACCGCCCGGAATGATTAATCCATCCATATCATCCTGCAGGTCATCTGCCTGACGGATCTCGAAGTGTGGAATATGTAATTTATCCAGGGATGCTTCATGCTCTGCAAATGCACCCTGCAATGCCAATATTCCTATCTTCATCTTACTTTCCTCTTTCTGCCATAAGAATCTCGATCTCGGACTCATTGATTCCAACCATAGCCTCGCCAAGATCTTCTGAGAGCTCTGCAATCAGCTTTGCATCCTGATAGTTTGTAACAGCCTTAACAATTGCGGCTGCACGCTTTGCAGGATTTCCGGACTTGAAGATACCGGATCCAACGAATACACCTTCTGCTCCAAGCTGCATCATAAGTGCTGCATCTGCCGGTGTTGCAACACCGCCGGCTGCGAAGTTTACAACCGGAAGCTTACCGTTCTCATGGACGTAACGCACAAGCTCAACCGGTACCTGAAGCTGCTTTGCTGCTTCGTAGATTTCATCCTCTGCCATACCTACAATACGACGGATCTCAGAGTTCATCGCACGCATATGACGAACTGCCTGTACAACATCACCGGTTCCCGGCTCACCCTTTGTACGGATCATAGATGCACCTTCCTCGATACGACGAAGTGCCTCGCCAAGATCACGTGCACCACAGACAAACGGTACCTTAAACTTCGTCTTGTCAATATGGTAAATATCATCGGCCGGTGATAAAACTTCACTCTCATCGATATAGTCAATCTCGATTGCTTCGAGGATCTGCGCCTCTACGAAATGTCCGATACGACATTTTGCCATAACCGGAATTGTAACGGCTTCCTGAATTCCCTTGATCATCTTCGGATCGCTCATACGGGATACACCTCCGGCTGCACGGATATCTGCCGGAATTCTCTCCAATGCCATAACTGCACACGCACCTGCCTCCTGTGCAATTCTTGCCTGCTCCGGTGTTGTAACGTCCATGATCACGCCACCCTTTAACATCTGTGCAAGGTTCTTATTCAATTCATATCTGTTCTCGCTCATCATTGTTCCTCCTGATTGTTCTTTTATTTCATAATTTTCTAATATTCTTGCAGATATACATCTTAGATTGTACATACAAGAAAACTATGAATATAATTAAAGCACAGAAACTGGATATATTGAAATACCCAGTCTCCATGCTTTTAACAACGTCAGTTTGAACTGTTTTTAATTATTTTTACATATCTGACCTTATAGTCAGTTTTTCCGTTATTTTGTACCGAAGATACGGTCGCCCGCATCGCCAAGTCCAGGACAGATGTAGGCATTCTCATTCAACTCGCGATCCAGATGACCCACATAGATCTGCACATCCGGATGCGCCTCATGCAGCTTCTGTACACCTTCCGGTGCTGCAATGATACACATGAACTTAATCTTCTTCCCACCATGTTCCTTAATCTGTGTGATCGCATCCACGGCGGAGCCACCGGTGGCAAGCATCGGATCGGTTACGACAATGATTCTCTCATCAATCGGATTCGGAAGCTTGCAGTAATACTCATGTGGAATGCGCGTCTCCTCATCCCGGTACATACCGATGTGTCCAACCTTTGCAGATGGTACGAGGGCAAGCACGCCCGGCACCATGCCAAGGCCAGCACGAAGTATCGGAACGATAGCGAGCTTACGTCCGGAAATCATCGGAGTCATACATTTCTCGATTGGAGTCTCAATCTCCACATCCTGCAATGGCAGGTCACCAAGTGCTTCAAATCCTTCAAGCATCGCAATCTCCTCTACGAGCTTCCGGAACTCATTGGTTCCCGTATTCTTGTCACGCAGAATCGAAATCTTATGCTGAATCAACGGATGCTCAAAAATCGTAATGTTTTTCTCATTCTTAAAATCCATTTTGTAATCTCCTTTTTCTTATTGAATATCTTACTTGATATACGAATTGCTCCGTTGCTACGCAACTTCCGCAATTCTGACTTTTGGCTTTTTATATCCTATTATTCCTTAGACTTCACAAAGACACCACGGCTCTGGTCACCATCCGGATTTACACCAAACTGGTAATCATTTCCAGGCAGAATCGCATTTAACAGGATGCCTGCAATGGCTGCGATAGCAAGTGCTGTCAGTGTGATAGATGTCTCCCCGATTGTAAATGTGATACCTTTTGAGAAACCAAGTCCACAGACGAAGATCACACCAGCAATAATCAGGTTTCTAGAACGTGTCAGATCTACCTTATTCTCAACGACATTCCGCACACCGATGGCTGAAATCATACCATATAGCATGAAGGATACACCGCCGATAATCGCTGATGGCATCGTGGAAATGACAGCTGCGAACTTCGGAATGAAGGACAGCACGATTGCAAATACGGCTGCCAGACGGACAACCATCGGATCGTATACTTTGGAAAGCTCTAATACACCTGTGTTCTCACCGTATGTTGTGTTTGCCGGTCCTCCGATTGCTCCTGCGAATGCAGTTGCAAGACCATCACCAACTAATGTACGGTGCAGACCCGGGTCCTGAATAAAGTTCTTGCCAACGGTTGCAGAAATAGCTGACATATCACCCACATGCTCCATCATCGCAGCGATTGCGATTGGTGCCATAACCAGAATCGATGTGAGATCGAATTTTGCAAACTGGAACTGTGGTACACCGAAGAAGCTTGCGGATTTCACCGACTCGAATGCGATGATCGCACTGCCATCCGGATTCGTAAGTCCTGCCGCATTCATGATCACTGCTGCCACGTAAGAAATCAAAACACCCATCAAAATCGGGATGATCTTGAACATGCCTTTCCCCCAGATATTGAAGATGATGATAACCGCTAACGCGATTACCGCAAGCCACCAGTTTGTGCTGGCATTTGAGATTGCGGATGGTGCAAGCGAAAGTCCGATACAGATAATGATCGGTCCGGTTACAACCGGTGGAAGGAAACGCATCACGCGGTTTACGCCAACCAGCTTGATAATCAAAGCCATAACCAGATACAATGCACCGGCTGCTACCACGCCACCGCAGGCATAAGCTACCTTGTCATTTGCTGCCATATCGGCGAATTTACCGGTATCCAGGTTGGCAACGGTTGAAAATCCACCTAAGAATGCAAACGAAGATCCAAGGAACGCCGGTACTTTAAACTTCGAACATACATGGAAAAGCAATGTACCAAAGCCTGCACAGAAAAGTGTGACTGATACAGTCAGACCTCTCGTCAATGGCTCCCCACATGCATCTGCAAAATACCCGGACACTAAAATTGGGACTAAGATAGTTGCACCGAACATTGCAAACATATGCTGTAATCCCAAAATCAAAACCTTCGGTAATCCAAGCTTTTTCGCATCTCTGACTGCTCCATCATTTGTGTCACCCATAGTTTTTACCTCTTTCCCTCTCTTGCTTTGTAAGAGAATTTATTTGTATTCTATTATGCACGAGCAGAGGGGATTTTGCAACAAGAAATCAAAAGGATTTTTATGGGATAGCATAGAGATTTTTGTTACTCTGTTTGACAGGCTTGCGGTGGTAAGTTGGGGGAATTTTCAATTTCCCAGAAAAATTCTCCAATTACAGATAACCATGCTGAAACAAATCGGGGGATTTTTTCACATTATCAAGAAATCCCCCAATCACAAGTCTGGAAATTGGAGCCAATTGGGTAAAGAATGCACATATACCAATATTCCCCCAAACGATTTTGAAAAAAGGGCAGAAATTATTGGGTAAATATATTGAAATACGGAAAATCCCCCAATAGAACACGTTATTCAAATGCTTTCTGCATATTTTACTGCTTCTGCTTCTCGCGGAAGATCAGGCGGAACAGAAAACGCACAAATGGTCCCGCATAAAAGATCTGCCAGCACAGTGCCATTGGAAAATTAAATGCACATGTCTGTAACCAGACGGCAATAAACTGATTTCCCGCATGCTTAAATAAAATGGTTGCTGCCAGACTCATAAGCGGACACATAAATGCGACTGAAATAAATGAGATTGCAAGAACCAGATGGAACGGATTTTCCTTCTCCGGGTTCACGATCTTCAACGCTTTCTTATTCGCAATTGTACCGACAAAAAAGAAATCAAGCACAAATGCAATCGGTCCCATGATGACAAGCTCATGGAATGCGGACAGGAACACTTCGTTGCTCATCCCTCCGATGTTCAGTGCAATGTTGTAGCAGATCATCGCATACACCATGACGAACACCATCATAATCGTGAAAATAACCTCTTGAAACTTTGTTTTTGGCATAAAAAAACCTCCTTAAAATGATAATTTTTAACAGACTGTGTTGTTCGTTATCATTCCAAAGAGAATGTGCGTTTCCAATAGTAACCTTCTATAATGTTGTAACGCCCCCTCACATTCGTTCGGCGGCAGGTCGTCGGAACCGGTTTTCAATATGAACTTCGTTCATAGCGGTTCCTCCTCTTTCCGAGTGTGGATTATATCATGTCGCCTAACGGCTCCATGTGTGTTTTCGCAATATGCCGGCTTGTGCAAGCACAGCCGCCACGTTGCTCATTTTATCAAATGGATTTTGTGGTGTTAAGGTGTTTTTTTTATGTTATAATGTAGCACGCTGATGCGTGCGCAGGTCATCACGCTTTCGCGTGGTGACAGATTATAATGTAGCACGCTGATACGTGCGCAGGTCATCACGCTATCGTGTAGTGACATGTGATATAATGGAAAATATTTTACAGAATCGAGATACATTATGAAGAAAATACTTGCATTTATAAAAAGAGAAACCGTCCTGATGGTAAGCCTCGTACTTGCCATCCTCTCCATGTTCCTCGTCCACCCGGACAGAAAATACATCTCCTACATCGACTGGCATTCCATCACACTCCTATTCTGTCTGATGGCTGTTATGGCTGGATTCAAGGAAACCGGTCTGTTCCGCACGATCGGAAATGCACTGCTTGCACACGTTCATACAACGAGACAATTATTTCTTGTGCTGGTGTTGCTTCCATTTGTATTCAGCATGTTTATCACAAACGATGTCTCACTGATCACCTTTGTGCCGTTTGCAATCATTGTGCTTTCCATGTCGGAGAAGGAACATCTGATCATCCCGGTCGTTGTGATGCAGACAATCGCTGCAAACCTCGGAAGTATGCTTATGCCGATGGGGAATCCACAGAACTTGTATCTATATGCGAAATCCGGCATGTCTCTCGGTACATTCGTGGAAATTATGCTTCCTTACACGATTGCTTCGCTGCTTGGAATCCTGATTTCCATGTTCTTCATCAAACAGCATGCCATTGTAATCGATCGGAACGACCATGCAGTTAAACTTCCGAAAAGGCAAATCATCCTTTACAGCATCGCATTTGTGCTGTGCCTGTTGAATGTCGCCAAGCTTCTGGACATCCGCATCCTGTTCGTGATTATTCTTGTACTGTTCCTGCTTGTGTCACGAAAAACTCTGCTTCACGTGGACTACGCACTGCTCGGCACATTTATCGGATTTTTCGTATTCACCGGAAATATGGAGCGCGTGCCAGCTTTCCAATCCTTCCTTGAAAGCATCATTACCGGACGGGAAACATACATTGCAATCGGTGCCAGCCAGATCATCAGTAACGTGCCGACCGCCCTTTTGCTGTCTGGATTTACAACAAATTACAAAGCACTTATCATCGGCACCAACCTCGGTGGACTTGGCACGCTCATCGCTTCGATGGCAAGCCTGATCTCCTATAAACAAATTGCCCGGGAATATCCGGGCAAAAAGGGGAAATATTTTCTGTGGTTTACGATTGTCAATGTGGTGTTTCTGGCTGGGTTGATGGGGATGTATAGTCTAATCTCTTAGACAATTTCCTCCTTGCATAATCCGCCTCAATCTCCTCGAAGCAATCCTCTTCATCTAGAAAATCTGTCATATCCTGTGCGGATTCGCAGCTACGCATCATGGCTACGGTCTGACTTAATACCTTGTAATTGAGTGCTGTTCCGGCAGCATCACAATGGTAATTGACGGCACGACCGGCTCTGATTCCCATGCGTCCTGCTTCTGCGACTGCATCGATGTTTGCTCCAAGGAAGATAAATTCCCAGTTTTTCGCCTGCTGCTTCTCAATCATTTTCTTGATGTTTGCATAATTATATCTATGGCTCGCATTTTCCATACCATCTGTCGTGATAATGAAGATCGTCTTCTCCGGACGTTCCGACTCCGGCATACGCTTGCGCACATCCTTGATATGACTGATTGCACCACCGATTGCATCTAACAATGCCGTACAGCCCCGCACAAAATACTGCTCGTCTGTCATCGGCTGAATCTGCCTGATGTCCGCCCGGTCATAGATTACCTCTGTCTGGTCGTCAAACAATACGACCGATACAAGCGCTTCGCCTGTTTCCTTCTTCTGCTTCTCGATCATACTGTTGAATCCGCCTATCGTGTCTGCCTCAAGCCCGCTCATTGATCCACTTCTGTCTAAGATAAATACCAATTCTGTCAAATTCTTCATAATGATTACCTCCATTTCATCCTTCTGATATTTTCGATATGAAACATACACGCATTCAATCCTATATGCATATATCTGCCAATCGTTTTTATCAGTTGCTCTGTTTGTTGTTGAGGAAATCATATCACAGCGCATAAAAAATAAGGTCGCCACACAAGCGACCTTATATAATATATTTGATCAGACACAGAAGTCCATGCTCCTCTGTCTATATATCAGATCAGGCATGAAAGTCCATGCTCCTCTAACTGGATATCCAACTCGATCATATCGTAGATTTGATTCTCTATGAAATAAGAGAAGATAATGTCCGTCTTATCGCACGGGCTTAATGCATATCCTGCACGCGCAAGCAGATCTCTCGTCTCATCCAAATTAAGCTTTGCACCCATGCACAGACACATTGCAGTCATCTTCTGCGGATGATAATCTGCATGATTTTTTATCTTCGAAAATGTTTTCTTATCCACGAGTGCCCGCTTGTAGACATCCGCATTCGTCATGCCTTTCTCTTCAATCAGATAGAGCAGATATTCCGAGAATGAATCCGTCAGATGCTTCATGCGCTCTTCTAATTTGCTCTCATGCAGTTCTGTGAACTCATTTTCTTCCTCGGAATCTTCGTCGGAATCCTCCTCATACAGATCGTCCTCGTACAGATTGTCTTCATAAGGCGAGAACGATTCATCGTCCAGTTCCGCCTCACCAGGCTGGCAGGGTGCATCGTCTTGTTTCGTCTCACCTGGCTGACAGATTGCATCGTCCAGGTCACGCCGTAGCGCCATCGTCTGCACGCTATATTCTTCATGATGTTTTGCACCGACATAGTTCTCGTCAATATATGCCTGCAGGTCTTTGTCGAATCGTTTTCCGTATCGTGCTGACTGCGCATCAAATACAACCAGGTAGATAAGCATCTCATGATTCTGCAAAAATGCCTGAATCTCATCCGCAGCAATGCGGATACCTTCTTCCTTCGGATATCCAAAGCTTCCGGTAGAAATCACAGGAAATGCAATGGAACGGCATCTCTGTTCCCACGCCAGCGACAGACTCTTCCGATAGCAGACCCTCAGCTTTTCTTCCTCTCCATGCGCCCCATCAATATAAAGCGGACTGACCGCATGGATGATATAATGCGCCGGCAACCGGAATCCCGGTGTCAGGAATACGTCTCCCTCCGGGACTTCACCGATATTTATCTCCCGGTATTCTGACAAACGTCGCTTTCCCGCTGCTTTATAGACCGCATAATCGCAGCCACTTCCTATAATTGGCTTTGTATTCGCAGTATTCACGATCGCATCGCACCGCATCTTCGTTATATCATTTCTGACTATCTTAAATGGCATCTTCTATCTCCCTTATTTCTCCTACGCCAGCACTGCATTTCCGGTATACAACTGGTAATATCTGCCCTTCTTCTCAAGCAGTTCTTCGTGTGTTCCACGTTCAATGATTCGTCCCTGTTCAAGTACCATAATACAGTCGCTGTTTTGGATCGTGGACAACCGATGCGCGATTACAAAGGTCGTTCTTCCATGCATCAGCTTGTCCATACCATCCTGTACCAGACGCTCGGTTCGTGTATCGATCGAGCTTGTCGCTTCATCTAAGATAAGCGCCGGTGGATCGGCGATTGCCGCCCGCGCAATGGCGAGAAGCTGCCGCTGTCCCTGACTTAAGTTTGCGCCGTCGCCAGTCAGAACGGTATCATAGCCCTGTGGCAGCCGACGGATAAATCCATCGGCATTTGCAAGCTTTGCAGCTGCCTCGACCTCTTCATCCGTTGCATCAAGCCGTCCATAACGGATATTCTCCCGCACGCTCATACTGAACAGATGCGTATCCTGCAATACGATGCCGAGCGATCTTCGCAGATCGGCTTTCTTAATCTTGTTGATATTGATGCCATCATACCGGATCTTTCCATCCTGAATATCGTAGAACCGGTTGATCAGATTCGTGATCGTCGTCTTTCCGGCACCGGTTGAGCCTACAAATGCAAGCTTTTGTCCCGGCTGTGCAAACATCGAAACATTGTGCAGCACAATCTTATCATCGGTATATCCGAAGTCCACGTCGTCAAATACGACGTCACCTTTCAGCTCCACATATGTGGTTGGATCGCCATTTGTATGCTTGTGTGCCCACGCCCAGAGTCCGGTACGCTTCTCACTTGGCACAAGCTGTCCATTTTCGCGCTTTGCATTCACAAGCTCGACATAGCCCTCGTCCACTTCCGGCTCCTCGTCCAGCAAATTGAAGATTCGCTCCGCTCCGGCAAGTGCCATTACGATTGCATTGATCTGCATACTGATCTGGTTGATTGGCATGTTGAAGTTCTTGTTGAACGTCAGGAAGCTTGCCAGTCCGCCCAGCGTGAATCCGCCGACATTTCCAATCGCCAGTACACCTCCGACGATTGCACAGAGCACATAGCTGATATTTCCAAGCTGCGCGTTGATCGGTCCTAAAATATTCGAATAGTTATTCGCCTTGTAGGAGCTCTCGCACAAAGCATCATTCAGCTTGTCAAATGCTTCCTTGCTCTCCTCTTCGTGACAGAACACCTTGACTACGCGCTGTCCCTGCATCATCTCCTCGATATAACCATTGACCGTACCGATATCTTTCTGCTGCGCAATGAAATGCTTCGCGGATAAACCACCGATTTTTCTTGTCAGCACCAACATGATGCCAACCATGAAAAATGTCAGTGCCGTAAGTGGAATGTTCAGCATGAACATACAGACGGTCGTACTGATAATCGTAATCGCACTGTTGAAAAGCTGTGGCATCGACTGGCTGATCATCTGTCTCAGCGTATCGGTATCATTTGTATACATGGACATGATATCACCGTGCGCATGGGTGTCAAAATATTTGATTGGAAGCTGCTCCATCTTCGTGAACATCGAATCACGGAATGTTTTCAGCATTCCCTGTGTGACATTAACCATGATCCGGTTATAGGAATACGAAGCAATAATTCCGATCCCATAGAAGCATGCGACACGTCCGATTGCATGGAGCAATGGTGTGTAATTCTTCGTCTCACTCTTTAACAGCGGTGTGATATAGTCGTCGATCAACCGCTGCATGAACATCGTTCCCTGTACATTTGCAAGAACGTTGATGATGATACAGATTGCAACGATAATAATCGCCACGCCATAATGCTTCATGAGCATTCCCATCAACCGCTTCAGAAGTCTGCCCGGATTCTCCGGTCCTTTTCCTCTTTGATTACGCATGTTGATTCACCTCCTTCGTCGCAACAGGCGCCTCTACGGGTATCGCCCCCTCGCCTTCGCTCGGCGGCAGGTCGTCGGTGCCATCCTGATGTTGCTCCTTCGTCGCAACAGGCACCTCCTCATCAAAATCTGCATTGGCGCCGGCACCGTTTTGTGACTCATATACCTCGCGGTAAATATCATTTCCGGCAAGCAGCTCTTCATGCGTTCCAATACCGTTGATTTCACCCTCGTTCATGACGATGATCCGGTCGGCATGCTCCACACTGGAGATACGCTGTGCAATGATAATCTTCGTTGTGTTCGGAATCTCGGTTGCAAATGCCGCACGGATCTTCGCATCCGTCGCCGTATCAACCGCACTCGTCGAATCATCTAAGATCAGGATCTTCGGATTCTTCAATAGTGCACGCGCAATACACAGACGCTGCTTTTGTCCGCCGGATACATTCGAACCACCCTGCTCGATATATGTGTTGTAGCCATCCGGCATCTTCTCGATGAATTCATCGGCGCAGGCAAGCTCACACGCACGTCTGCACATCTCGTCAGTAGCATCCTTATCACCCCAGCGGAGATTCTCGTAAATCGTTCCGCTGAACAATGTATTCTTCTGCAGCACAACGGCGACTTCATTTCGAAGTGTCTCCATGTCGTATTCCCGGACATCCTTGCCTCCAACTCTGACGCTGCCCTTCGACACATCATACAGACGGCTGATCAGGCTGACAAGACTCGTCTTCGCGCTACCGGTTCCGCCGATGATGCCAATCGTCTCACCCGATTTAATCGCTACATTGATATCCTTCAATACGAAATCCTTCGCCGTCTCCTTGTAACGGAAATATACATGATCGAACTCCACGCTTCCGTCCGCTACTTCCATATCTGGCTGTTCCGGATTCTTCAAGGTCGTATCCTCGTTGATCACCTCTGCGATACGTCTCGCACTCGCCATACTCATACTGATCATGACAAATACCATCGAAAGCATCATCAGGCTCATCAGGATATTCATGCAGTATGCAAGCAGGCTCATCAGATTACCTGTCGTAAGCGAATCGCTCACGATCATGTGCGCACCAACCCAGCTGATTAACAGGATACAGCTATACACCGTGAACATCATGACCGGCATATTGCAGGCGATGATGCTCTCTGCCCGCACAAACATGTTGTAAAGCTTCGCGCTTGCCTGTGCGAATTTATTTGTCTCATACTCCTCGCGGACATATGCCTTAACGACTCGGATTGCAGATACATTCTCCTGCACGCTGGCATTTAAGTCGTCGTACTTCTCAAATACGATATTGAAATATTTATTTGCCTTGCGGATAATGAACTGTAACACAATGCCAAGCAAAATAACTGCAACCAGGTAAATACTTGCAATTCGTGCATTGATTAAAAATGCAGCTGCCATCGCGCAGATCATGCTCGCCGGGGCACGCATACCCATACGCAGGATCATCATATAGGAATTCTGCACATTCGTCACATCGGTCGTCATACGAGTCACCAGTCCGGCGGTACTGTACTTGTCAATGTTTGTAAATGAAAATGTCTGGATATTATAATACATCGCCTGCCGCAGATTCTTCGCGAACCCGGCAGATGCATACGCACCGTAACGACCTCCCATAAGTCCCGCAAATAGTCCGACTGCCGCTGCCACGATCATCCATGCACCGACTACGCAGATATGGTGAATGTCACCGCCCGGCACATTGACGCCATCGTCAATGATGGATGCCATCAGGAACGGGACGAGTGTTTCCATCAGAACTTCCAGCAGCATAAACAGTGGGGTTGCGATGGACGCGGCTTTGAATTCTTTGATTTGTTTTCCTAACGTCTTTAACATGTTGTCTCCTTTCTTATGCTTCAATTTCGTCCATGATGCATTTGTATATATGTCTATATTCAATTCTGGTAATATATGATGTATTGAAACTAAGAAGTGCTAGATGTTCTGATTCACACAGTACTCCTGCACGCAACCGCCGCCAATTCGCCATCCGTGGCTCAATGGCGGCTTGTTTGAACATCGTGTTCAAACATTGCTGATTACTTACAGAACATCAAGTACTTCTAAGTTCCAAACATATCTATATTTCCAGAATTGAATATGGACATTTACAAATTGCATCATCTCGCTCACTCTCTTAATCATAGGAAAGCAAGCCAAGTGACCTTCTGGTTACTTACAGGCTTGCTTGATTTCCGGTGCTCCAAGGCTTGTCAATTCAGCTCCAAGCTTATCTGTAATTGATAAAAACTGTGTGATTTCTTCCTCTGTTAAGCTTTCTCTCAGCCGCTGTTCCATCTGCATCACACGTGTATGGATTTTTGCTTCAAGTGCCTGTCCTGCTTCGGTCAGCTCCAGTTTCTTCAGACGTGCATCTCTGGCAACGCTGGAGCGCCTGATAAGTCCGTTCTTCTCCATCGCCTGTAACGTCTGGGTGACGGTAGACCGGCGCAGATAGAAGAATTCTTCCACATCCTTCTGATATACTTCTGTCTTCTTACTGAATTCGGAAATGTAATGCAGAATCCGGCTCTGAGAACCGCTGATGCCTTCCACTTCCGCTGCCTGATGCAGATAATGTTTCACCTGGTTTGATAATATGATGATCTGGTTTCCCAGATGATCATGCTTCCAATCGTCCATGAATTTTCTCCTTTTATTAGTATCTTTCTAATGTTCTGTATTGTAACAGATTGTCCGCGCCATACAGCCTGTTTCATCTACATATAACAGATCTATATAGTCTCTAATTTCATTTTCAAATGATATCCCTATCATCCTCATTTTATTAGATAAAAAAGTTCGGTTATGAATTGTTCGCAATCAAACAATTCATAACCGAACTATATTTTAACATGCATAAAATATTTTTCAAGCAATTCGCTTTTTATTTTTTTCATTTATTTGACTATTTGACGTCTTGTAATAAAAGCATATAAACTCCTAAATCCATTTCTCTTACCGCATTCCTACGAAACAATCTGCATGATCTGGATCAAGAACAACCATGCCAGTCCATAGTACGTTACGACTGCTACAAGGTCATTGACCGTTGTAATCAGTGGTCCGGATGCAACTGCCGGATCAATCTTGATCTTGTGGAAGAAAATCGGGATCAAGGTTCCAACCAGACTCGAAATCACCATGGCAACCATCAATGATACGCCTACACAACTGGAAATCAGGAATGCATGCAGCCATGCATTGTGCTTGAAGCAGGCGATATAGATGCCGATAAATACAAATGCCAGAGAGCCGAGCAACAAGCCATTTACGAAACCGACCTTCATCTCCTTCCATACGAGATGCAGCTTCTGCTTACCAGTCAGGTTCTCATCCATCAATACACGAATCGTAACCGCCAGCGACTGTGTTCCAACATTCCCTGCCATGTCCAGAATCAACGACTGGAAGCACATCACAATCGGAAGCACAGCGACAACCGCTTCAAAAGCTCCTACAACGGAAGACACACCCATGCCAAGGAACAATAAGATGATCAGCCATGGCAATCGTTTCTTCATGCTTTCCTTTGTAGTTTCTCTCAAATCCTCCTCGTCTGTCAAACCAGCGAGTTTTGCGTAATCCTCGCTCATCTCATCATCGACAGCCTCCACGACATCCTGTGCGGTGATAACACCGAGTAATTCCTTTGTCTCAGATAAAACCGGAATGGAATCCTCTGCGTAATCCACCAGTTCGTCAATACAATCTTCAATCTTCTCATGATCAGTCACGAACGGATACGTCGTATTGATGATAGATTCCAGTGTATCATTTTCTCTGGCGACGATCAGATCCTTCAGGTCAATCGCGCCATAGTATTTATCGGATTCGTCTAATACATAGACCGTTCCGATATTATCATTTTCACCTGCCTGTGAAACCAGCTCGCGCATTGCCTGCCGGATATCTATGCCTCTGCGGATGGCGATATAATTCGTCGTCATACGACTACCCATCTCGTCTTCCTCGTAGGAGAGGATCATCTGGATATCATTTCCGGCATCCTCAGGGAGCATATCCACAACCTGCTTTTTCGTTGCATCATCGACCTCGTCCAAGACATCGACCGCATCGTCGACTTCCATCAGGGAGAGTACCTTTGCTGCCTCCTGCAGATTCTTATCCCGCAAATGCTTCTTTGACTGCGCTGTATAATTTTTTCTTTTCATCCATTTCTTCATTGTCTTCTACCTCCTTATTCCGGGGCATAAAAATACCACCGTCTTTCATACGGTGGTTCAGACAACAGAAAACTAAACGCAGTTATATCGTCATATATAAAATGAGACTATATCCAAACTGCGTTCGTATATCCATATGTCTTCCACCGCGTATCGCTCGACTCGTACTATCGCAACCGTCCATAGTCTCACCTCCATAATTTTTATTCTATTCGCAGCTTTATCACTGCCAGATCTTCCTAAACCATATTTCGTCATGATTCTACTCGACCTGTGGTGTAGTCTACCCCATTTTCCCGGGTTCGTCAACCAAGTTTACAAGCTTTTAACAATTTTACAGCTCATGATAATATGGGCAGATATCCTCATAACTCCCATCATTCATGCGGAAGCCACCCGGTATCGTGCCAAGCTGTTTAAATCCAAGCCGCTCATACAGGTGTCGTGCATGCACATTACTTGCGACAACCGCATTGAACTGTAAGACACGGTAACCATGTGCCTTGCCCTGCGCCAGACAGTCAGACACCAGCTTCTCGCCGATATGCAATCCTCTTGATTCCAGGTCGACCGCATAGCTGGCATTGCAGATGTGCCCACATCGTCCAACATTGTTCGGATGCAGGATGTACATGCCGTAGATTCTGCCTGTGTCCGTATCCTCTGCAACTCCGCAATATGTCTGCTCTGCGAAAAATGCTGTTCCTGACTCCGGTGTCAGACATTCCTCCTGCGGAAATGCCACGCCATCTTCGACAACCTGGTTCCAGATCGTCACCATCGCCTCGATGTCATTGTCTGTATATGCTCTTACTTCGATATTCATGGTTTTATTCTTCTTTCCTATATCAATCCCACAAGCATTGCAACCGCGGTCTTCATAATCTCATCCGGGAATTCATACTCCGCTGTATGAAGCTGTGCATGATCTTCGCCATCGCCCACACCGAAGAATGCCCCCGGTACTTCCTGCAGATAATATCCAAAATCTTCCGACCATCGCATCGGCTGTGCAAGCTCTGTCACAGGGAATTGTAATTTTTCTGCACACGCAAAAAGCTTATCTACATTTGCATCGTGATTCTCCGTTGCAGGAAACCGCTCGATTTCCTCTATGGCTATAGTAAGCTGATTTTCTTCTGCAAGTGTCGCAGCCAGAGCTTTAATCTCATTCACATATGTGTTAAATGCATCTTCCTTTTCTGCGCGCACCGTAAGCCGCAACGTACCTTCAAATGCTGATACGCCATAATTTGCACTGCCAACATCCGCCCCGATCACAGTCATACGAACGAAATTACCCCGCACTTGCATCTCCTTCGTGATCCGCTCGATCTCAAGCAGAAGCTTCGCCATCGGAATAGCCGGATTCCTGCCAGCTTCCGGGTATGCCGCATGGCTTGGTGTTCCGGTCATGCAAATCGAAAGTCCGGTCGATGCACACGCAAATGTTCCCTTGCGAAGCAATACCTGATTCTTCGGATAGCCGGGAATATTGTGCAAACCATAGATCTCTCCAATCTGCTTTTCCGCAAGTAATTCCTTGCAGATCTTCGCGCCCGCGCCAATCTCCTCGCCCGGCTGGAAGATCAGATACACATCACGATCTGGCAATTCTTCCCGCTTTGAAAGATACAACGCTACGCCACACAAAATACTGCTATGCCCATCATGTCCGCAGTAATGTCCCGTTTTTCCATCCTTTCCACATACCGCATCCATATCCGCCCGGAACGCAATCGGTGCTTTCCCGCTTTCTTTCTCCGCTTTCTTCACGGCATAAAACCACACGCCTTTATCTACAACCTCAAACGTTGTATGCCGCTTTATAAATTCCTGCAATATATGCCGGGTCTTTTCTTCCTGCATGGAAGGCTCCGGATTCTCGTGGAGCTTCTTACGCAGACTGTGAATCATATCAGAAAGCTCTTTATATCTTGTGATATGGACCTCCGGAATTGCAACATCCGCAAATGTTACAACCTCTTCCTCCATCTCTCCGTCCGCATCCGGATGCTTATGTTCCACATTTCCTTGACCATGTGCAGTTCCTCCAATATGCACTTCCGGGATTGCCAGATTATCAAATGCGAGATTGAACTTTGATTTTTCCTTCTTCTCTTTCTTGTCCTTCATGCGATTCCTCCAATCTTTATCTTCATTTCAAGATAAGGATTCATTCCAAATATTCGTCTCACTACACTATATAATATTGATGAACAACGTAATCACCAGACTATTAATGAAGTCTGCAAACAAACTTCCGATCAACGGTACAAGCAGATACGCCTTGACCGATGGCGCATAGCGGTCACAAAGCACCTGCATGTTCGCCATAGCATTCGGTGTCGCACCCATACCGAATCCGCATGTTCCGGCCGCAAGCACTGCCGCGTCGTAATCCTTTCCCATCACACGGAATACTACAAAATATGTGTACAGGAATATAAGCAGAAGCTGTGCCCCGAGCAAGATCATAAGCGGTAATGCAAGCTCCGCGAGCTGCCACAGCTTCAATGTGATCATCGCAATTCCAAGGAAAAGCGACAGACAGATACCACCAAGGTTGTTGATCTCACCCATATAGATGTCAAATTTTCCGGAATACTCGCCGACATTTCGAATGATCGCCGCGACGATCATGGCTCCGATATAGATCGGAAATGTAAGACCCGTCTTCGTCAGGAGTTCGGAGATGATCGTACCGAGTCCGACTGCCAGAATCAGCTGAAACACAGCTGCGGCATACATATTCGAATGTCTCTCATGCTTCTTTTCTTCCTCAATCAACAGGCTGTCATCCTCTGTCACGATTGTATCGAGCAAATGCTTCTTCTCAATCAGACGTTTCCCGATCGGTCCGCCAATCAGGCTTCCTGCCACCAGGCCGAAGGTTGCCGCTGCCGTACAGATTGTCGTTGCTCCCTGCACATTAAAATCCTCAAGCACCGGACCGAATGCGCCTGCTGTTCCATGTCCGCCGACCATAGGGATGGAGCCGGTACAAAGTCCGACCAGCGAGTCAAGCCCGATCAGATGCGACACGCCGACTGCCAGTAAATTCTGCATAAAAATCAAGGCAATGACTAATCCAAGGAAGATAGCAAGTGCCTTTCCTCCACTCTTTAGCACCTTCAGATTCGCCTGGAATCCCACCGATGTAAAGAAGAATACCATACAGACTTCCCGAAGCGTATCATCAAATGTAAATTCCACCACCCCTGTGCTATATAAAATACAAGTCAGTACCGAGAAGATCAAACCACCGACCACTGGAGATGGAATACAGAACTTTTCCAGGAAATTTATTTTCTGTTTCAAGAATTGTCCAAGCATCAGCACCACGACCGAAAGTGCCAATGTCTGATACATATCAATTTGTATTTCCATGTAAAATGGTTCTCCTATCTGTTAATTTTCCTGTGCATCTACCGAGATGCCCTGTGATGCATAATATGCTTTTGCCCCCGAATGGAACGGAATCTGCACACCATCCACAGCCGCATTTACATCCGCGATTTCCTTTATTGAGGTTGCATACTCAATCTCTGTCGCATGCGCAAAAAGCTGCCTTGTAAGTTTTTCGGCTGTCTCATCGGACATCTTCTCACTCGCAAGCAGCAGCGCCTTGACACCGACCGTTGCTACCTGCTCTGTCTGTCCATTGTAAGTGTTCGCCGGAATCTCACACGTTTCATACGATGAATATGCAAGCTTCAGCTTATCCACGGTCTTCGCATCGACCGGAACAAGCGTAATCTCACAGCTATCTGCAAGCTCCGCAATCACGTTGGTCTGCACACCGCCTGTGTAAAACATCGCGTCAATCTCGCCGCTTTTGAGCTTCTCTGCTGCCTCAATATACGTCAGGTTGACCGTCTTTGTAATCGGAGAAGCAAGTCCACTCACCTGTAAAATCTGCAATGCGTTCCGCTCAGTTCCGGACTCTGCTTCACCGATACTTACCGTCTTTCCCTGCAGATCATCTAAGCTTTTGATTCCGGAATCCTTGCGTACAACAATCTGGCACGCCTCGGTATAAAGGCCTGCCAGTACGCGGTATCCCTGATAGGATTCCCCTTTTTCATCCGTTCCATAATACGCGGCTGTGGCAAGATCGGCCTGCGCAATTGCCACATCTACATATCCCTCGGACAGCAGCCGCAGGTTCGCCATCGAACCGGCCGTTGATTTTATATTGAATTTCATTTCCGCATCCTCTGCATTTGCAAGCTGTGTATATGCCGTCGCAAACGCATAATATCCGCCACCAACGCCTGCCGCACCGAACCGGATCGTATCCTGCCGCACATTACAGCCGGTCAGACTTACGCACCCGACGGTAAATGCCAACAGCGCCACTGCTATCTTCTTTATCTTATTCTTCAAACTGTTCCACTCCTTTCCTGGTATTGCCCCCTCAACCCCCTATTCTTCATTCTTTAATTCTCCGGTAGTTTCATTCCATACGTTTCAAGATCCACGCGTCCGTCCACGACCATAATTCCATCTGCCGCAAGCAGTTGCTCCTGTACATTCGCACCGCCAAACGCGAACGCTCCGGCAAGCTCGCCCTTCGCATTTACCACGCGATAACATGGGATATGCTCCGGATCCGGATTCCTGTGCAGTGCATTTCCGACTGCACGCGCCATCTTCTTATCCCCGGCAAGCTCTGCGACCTGTCCGTATGTTGCTACCTTTCCACGCGGAATCTTCTTCACTGCCTCATAGATCCGCTTCGACGGGCTATCGGTAACAAGCCGGTAACTCTCTGCAATCATTTCCCGCACTGCATCGTCCGGGACACTTCCATCTAAGATAATCGTGTTCCAATGCTCCCGGTTCTGATGCCACCCCGGTAGAACCGACTCGAAGGCATCCCGCCAGTAATCACGCCACTCCGGGTCTACCTTAACATTCAGATTCATATATCCATTCCGTTCATATGTCCATATAAACGCTTTCCTGCTGCCCTTCACACGTACCAACTGCCAGTTATCATCATGAAACGGGGCGTCCTGATATGTGTCCGGAAAGGACAGCGCAAACGCTAAGACTTCTTCTCTTGTCTGCATCTTCCCTGCCTCCATACTTTTTATTATAGTACACGCTTACCGGAATGTCTTCAAGTACACCTTTTGCTCATCCGTAATCCGGTAGCTCTCCACCGCCTTCTGAATCGTCTTTCTGTGCACCCACGGTGATAATCTCCGCTCTTCGATATATGGGATACACATCTCCCACTGCTTGGCAAGTGCGGTTGCAAAATACCACGCGATCATCATATTCACATAATATTCCTCCGATGTGACCGACGCAACCATCACCGGATATTCTGGCTTAAAATCCTCATCTAAGTATAACCGCATCAAAAGTCCTATGCCATAGCGGATCGTGTAAGTCTCCCCGGATGCAAGAAATGTGTGGATCTCCGGAAGCAGTTCCTCCTTATGTTTCGCAAAACATTTCGGAACCGGAAAATCACATGTCGCCCAGTTGTCAACGTATGGCAGCATGCGCTTTACCTCATATAAACACTGCGCATAGTCCCTGATGCCACCGATCAGCATCATGTGCAGATTATTTTCTTCATAGTAGGTATGTGGCAGCTCCTGCAAAAATGCTTCCGCACCATCCTCTTTCGCAAACGCCTTCGCAAAGTTCCGCAACACCGGTGTCCGGATTCCGATCACATGTGCCGGTTCAATATTCGGTATCAATTTTGAGTGGAACGCCTGATACTTTTTATCCTGCAATTCAAACAATCTTCGCTGTAGCTCTGTCATATCTTTTGTCTCCCAAGTTATATACAACAACGAGCAGGCATTCCCAGCCTGCTCGTTAAAAATCAGATATCTTTAGAATTAGTTCTTCTTTTTATCTACAATAAATGTATCATAAATTGCCCTGATTGCCGGCTCAAAGTCTTTGTTTCTGACACCGATAATAATATTCAGCTCAGAAGAACCCTGATCGATCATCTTGATATTGATTCCATCCTTTGCAAGTGCACTGAATAACTTACCAGCAGTACCACTTGCGGACTTCATACCACGTCCAACGACTGCAATCAGCGCAAGTCCTGACTCAATCTCAACTGAATCCGGCTTTGCCAGACGATGGATTGCAGATACCACCCGCTGCTCCTTGTGCATGAATTCATCCTCATGAACAACAATCGTCATAGTATCGATACCGGATGGCATATGCTCAAACGAAATCTCATTTTCTTCAAAAGCCTGAAGTACTTTTCTTCCAAAGCCTATCTCGGAATTCATCATTGCCTTGGAGATAAATATCGTACAGAAATCCTTCTTACCTGCGATACCTGTCACAACATAATCCTGCTTCTGGCATGTGCTCTCAACAATCCATGTACCCGGATCTTCCGGTACATTTGTATTCCGGATATTGATCGGTATACCACAGTTACGGACAGGGAAAATCGCATCTTCGTGCAGAACCGATGCTCCCATATAAGAAAGCTCACGAAGCTCTCTGTAAGTAATATATTTAATCGGCTTTGGATTCGGAACGATACGTGGGTCTGCTACAAGGAAACCGGACACATCTGTCCAGTTCTCGTACACATCTGCCTGACTTGCCTGTGCAACGATAGATCCTGTCACATCCGAACCGCCACGGGAAAATGTCTTGACATTCCCATCTTTGCCAAGTCCGTAAAATCCGGGAACAACTGCACGTGGTGCCTTCGACAGTCTCTCACTAAGAACCTTCTCTGTCTTATAGCTGTTGAGATTTCCTTCTGCATTGAAGAAAATCACCTCTGCGGCATCAATAAATTCAACACCAAGATATGCAGCCATAATCTTACCATTCAAAAATTCTCCTCTGGACGCTGCATAATCAACCTGTGGATTCTCGACCAGCTTCTTTGTGATCTCTTCAAAATCCTTATCCAGCAAGAAATCTTTCAGCGCAAGCCCTGTGATAATCTCATCATATCTTGCCTTGATTGCCTTCATCTCTTCCGTAATATCTTCCCCTGCTTTTGCTGTCTCATACACATGGAGAAGCATATCTGTTACCTTCGTATCTTCCGGAAATCTCTTCCCCGGTGCAGATGGAACAACATAGACGCGACTCTCATCAGCTGAAATGATCGCCCCAACCTTCTTGAACTGTTCCGCACTTGCCAATGAACTACCACCGAATTTTACAACTTTCTTCATAATCTTCCATATATCCTTTTTGGTTTAGTATTTTGATATTTTGTATTTTATACACTTTTCAACAATATAGCAAGAGATAATTCTACATCTTCTCTTTTATTTTCCTTCTGTTTTTTTCTCCTGCTGACTCTTCTGTTCACTTATTTTTGATTTTTGTCCATATTTTTCTCATTTTTGTCTTTAATCTTCAAAAAATGTTTTATTTTGTTTTATCGTCTCAATTTTAAATCATCATATTGACATTTTACACCTATTTCATTATTCCGGGAGCTTTATTGCTGCGTTGAATAATCCACAAGCACAAAGCTCGCCGGATATTCTTTTTTTGAAGCTGCCAAGGCATCCTGCAGATTAGCTGTATGCCCTGTCTTTGCAGAATACATATCACCAGCAATATAATCAATGCCACTTGCCGTATAATCATATACTTCAAACGTTACATCAAATGATGCCTTGTCCTGATACATTTGCGCAAATTCCTGATACTCCGCTCCTGTATCATCCGAATCCGATATATCCCAATCATTTATATTCGTTCTTGTCATATAGCCGCTGCATCCCGCAAACAAAGCAAATTGTCCTGTATAATGTGCATATGTCCCATTCATTGTCACAAGCAGATCATGATCAGTCTTATTTTCCACATAAAAGATTGGATAAGCATTAAATGAGCTTCTCTCCGGTGCATTATGCACTTCGGCTCCTATATAAGTAATACGCAATTCGTCGTTGTCAACAAGTACCTGATCCGTTTCCGCCGGTGTCCGTGTATAAGCCTTCGCCTGCGTCTCTTTATCCTCTGTAAAATCAATCTCCTGCACGCTATGATCCTGCAGGACCGGCTCTGCCAGTTCTCCTTCTGTATAGACCGCGAGCTCGATTTTTGCCCGGGTCATCGGATCTCTGCCTGCCTTGTATGGCATGATTCCATTGCAGTTATTTGCACAGATTTCCATATTTTCCCGTCCCGGATCTAAGTACCACCAGTTTGTTGCTTCCCAGTCATAATCCATACATTCATCGTTTACACTCCGGATTTGCAGGTCATAATAAACCAGTTTATCCGTCTTATTTGTCACCGTATAATAAATGAGACAGTCTTCCCCCGTCCATGCTTCCGGATCCAACTGATACATCGGCATTTCTTCCTCGCTTGGAACATAGCCCTGTTCATATACACGTTTGATTGTCAATGTTATATACTCATCATCGCAGACGGTTATCTCTACCGGACGGTAATGGTTGCCTGTATCCGGTTTTTTGTTGTGTGTAAGGATACCGGCTGTCACACCTCCGGCAACAAGTGCAGCCGCTGTCACACCTGCAATCACCTTTGCCTTTAACGTCTGAAAGAGGCCTTTTATTCCTGCTTTTCCTGCTACACCCGCTGCCTTCGTGGCTGCCATGCTTACACTTGATGCAGCTGCAGAACCGGCTGCACCCGCCATTCCTGAACCGGACGCCGCTACGGTTCCTGCCACTCCTGCTGCAGTTCCGGCAATACCCGCTGCTCCCGCAAAAATATTGCTTATTACATTCGGAATATTCAAAGATTGTGACTCTGCTATAAAAATCGCAGTAAGCAGTGCAACACTGCCGGAGGAATACAGCTTGATTCCGCTTGTATCCTCATAATCCTGCACACCGTTCCGGATTTTCCCCCGCGCAGTTGACAGCCGGTATTTGACTGTCCCCTCCGGGCATTCCATGCATGCTGCAATCTCCGGTACGCTCATCCCGTCAAAATAATATAAAATAATCGTCTGGTACTGCACTGCTGACAGTTCTTCCTGCATAATCGTCAAAATGATCTTTCGTTTTTCGGCATTCAGCACATAGCTTTCCGGCAGGAAATTGTCATTTTCCTCCAGCAATTCTGTATCGATGCTGTTTTCTTCTATCGGCTCCGGGATCTTCTTCATCAGAAAATCCTTGCATTTGTTCACGGCAATCTGGTTTAACCATGCCACAATCCGCTCCGGGTTTTCAAGCTGTTGCAGATGCGTGAGTGCCGTGATGTATGTATCCTGCATCACATCCAGCGTATTTTGTTCGTTCTTCAAAAAGCTGAACGCCGTATAATACACCTGCCGGTATGTTGCCTGATAAATCTCCTCAAACGCCTGCGTGTCTCCGTTTATAACACGGGTTATCAATTTCTGAATTTGTTCCATATGTTTATTCCTTTCTTCCTTATTATACTATATAGACGTTATATGCGCACCTTCGGTTGGGTTTTTTCAAAATTTCTTGAAATCCATCGTTTTATGGGTCTTTCGTTGACTTCTACATTTTTCTTTGCTAAACTCACATCATAGATATTAAAGTAATTTGAGGAGTTTTGCAATGGACAGCAAAATATTAAAATATTTCAAGAAAAACCATATTCAGATTGAAGATATCAAATATCTGACACGTGTTGATGGTAAAACGTGTATTCACACGATGGATAATCAGACATTCCTTACTTATATAACAATCAAAGACTTTTTTGAATCATTGGAACTGCATGATTTTATCTGTGTAAACAAAGGGATTGTCGTTGCCAAAAATCAGATTAATTATATTGCGGATGGCATCTATCATATGCTCGATGGTGCCGAATTTCAGGGAAGGAAACGCACGGCCGCTGCCCACAAAAAACTGAATGCGACCTTACACCAAAGCATTGCGGACAGCATCGAGACAGTGGTCGATATCCGAAACCGTTTTTCGATTCTGGACAATATGCCGATTGCCTTCTGTGTTATTGAACTTATATTTAACAATGACGGGCATGGGATTGATTTTGTATTCCGTTATTGTAACAACGAGATGGCAGTTATCGAAGGAAAAACTATCGAAGAAATGATGAATCATTCTTTCTTCTCAGTATTTCCAAATGCTGACAAAAAATGGCTGGTTGCATATACCGATGTCGCAGTCAATGGCAGCAGCCGTTACATCCGCGATTATAGCCCGGAAATAAACAAAGAGATTTTTGTGCGCTGTTTTCAGCCACTCGAAGGGTTTTGTGCCTGTCTTCTGACGCCGGTGGATGACCTGAACAAGGCGCTTCCTGCCACACATCTTCCCAACCGTTAACCGGCACCTATCACAACCGTTTGACACATACTGATCAAAGTTCACGGAGAGGCGATATGAAACATTCTTTCAAGCAAAACAGCAGTTTGAATTCAAACAGGAAACGAAGCCAAACGATTCTCATCGGAATCGTTTCTTTTCTTGTTCTCACGTTTCTGGAAGTTTTTTTACTTTCCGCTGTTTCCCTGATTCCGCGTTCTGCCATCCGGAAGCACACGCAGGAGTCGGCGGAATATCTACTGGAAAAGCCGGTCTTTTACCGTGTAGTAAAACAGGATCCTGCCTCTAACATCGACCACTATGCGGATGCGATCCTTCTGAATATCCTATATCACTTTGATTCGGCTCATCCGGTTACCTCGCCGCTTACCGCTTCTTATTATTATACAGAAACGCATAATGAAAATGAGAATCTCTATACAGCAGTAACCTCCAACGTAACACCTACCTACGATTATTTCCGGTATTGGCATGGTTCAACTATTTTCATACGTCCATTGCTAACGATATTAAACATCCGGCAGATCTATATCTTTTTTGCCATTACACTGGCAATACTATTTGTTGTTTTATTTACGCAGCTGACGAAATCCGGACACATATTCTGTGCCCTGGCTATGTCCGTTGCGCTTTTGTCGGTATCGTTCTGGTTTATACCTATGAGTCTCGAATACATCTGGTGCTTTCTGATCATGTTTATTGCAAGCATCCTTACGATATTCTCTTACCAAAAGAAACAGGAGGTATCCGGGCTGTTCTTCCTGCTTGTCGGGAATATCACCGCATATTTTGATTTCTTGTCAACCGAGACAATTACACTCCTTTTTCCGCTTGCATTGTTACTTGTCCTGATGCAGAAAAATAACCGGTTATGCGATGCAAAAACCGGTTTTAAAATCATTCTGTCGCGTTCTGTCTGCTGGGGCATCGGCTATCTGGCTTCCTGGATTGCCAAATGGAGCATTACATCGATTGCTCTGAACAGAAATATCTTTGCACAGGCTTTATCATCCGCCTCCACACGGGTAAACGGAGATGCCGGCAGCCTGCATGGGCCGGCGCTTTCTATAAATGCATTTCTACGGAATATCGCATGTATATTCCCGTTTATTTTCTGTTCTGTTGCAGACGAAATACTGTACACATGATCCTTATAATTTACCTGTACAGTATAACCATCCTTTACAGTTAAAGCTGTATCCTTTGTAACCCCCAGTTTTTCTCCTGTATAGCCTTTTTCCAGCTGTAATGCCCCTGATACCGTAAGCATACCGCTGCCCGATACATTTACGGTGCCCTTTAGCTGACTTATCTCATGGCTTCCGGATACGACAAGATCTGCACCATTCGTTCCTTCGGCAAACAGGGATGTAATCGTTCCTCCTGCATAGTTAATGACCGGATTCATCCCCGAATAATTTGTTACATTCAAAGAAGAAATCGTTCCTGCATTCATGTTGACTGTCGCAGTGCTGCCAGAATATCCAGGATTTTGAACATTCAGGGTATCTATCGTTCCACTATTTGTCAAAGTGTATGTCGAACTATATGTCGCGGATGTAATATGTCCGGCATTCGTAATGCCGACTGAACTTTGAAGATCCTGAATGCTGGCTCCCGCCTGATTATCAACTTCTATGTTTCTTTCAATTTTACTGATGGATCCCTGATTGACAATTTTTCCACCAGATCCATACACCGTTCCGGTGATATTTCCGGTAGATGAAACAGTCAGCGTGCAATCAGTCACAGCATAGTCACGATTGTCTTCCGTTGAAATCGTCGTATCCCCCGTAACATTAATTGTTTCTGCAACTACACGCACGGCATCCACGCCAAACAATTCTACAATCATCACAACCACTAATATAATCGCTTTTAACGCCCGAATTCGTTTCTCCATAGATTGTACCTCTCCCGCATACAACAAACTCTAGTTTCTTATGGTAAACTTTACCATAATCATCAAATGTATGTCAAACAAATTCAAGGTTAAGTTGATGCATTTCATCTTGGCATTGTATTAAACTCATTTTTTTGTTCTTTAATAGACTTTTGAATTGAAATAATACGCAATTTTTCTTACCGTCAGGCGTTGCTGGAACCGCCTTTCTAATCATTTATATCTCTCATCACAATCTGCGCGTCGTACTGCTTCATGGTTGGATCTAAAATCTCTTTTATTGAATTATTATGGGAGACGCCATACACATTATCATTGATATATCCCCATAGCTTTCCGTGTAATCATATACCTTGAATGTCACGTCAAATGTCAAGCTGTTCTGCAACGCCCGCGTCATTCATCATCCACACATACAGCTCTGTATTTGCCCATGTAAGCGAGTCCCTTCCCGTGCTCCCAATAAGGCGATCGGGATTGTTCATGCATATCGTCATTTCATCGTCAGCATCCAGATACCATGTCGTCTCCGTCTCCCGGTCATCATCCATCCATTCTCCATTTGCGCTTAAGAAACGGAACTCATAAAAAATCTGCTTATGTAGATTATTTTTCACTGTGTAGCGTACAATATTGCTCTCCGTGTTCCAGAGATCTTCTTTGATTGGATATTCGACTTCTTCCTGATCCGGAATATTTTCCATATGTATGTTTCCTTTCTCGCCTATAAGTTTTGTATAGCCCTTCATCTTATTGACGATTTAAGTGGTGATTTGGTTGGTTTTTCCTCAAAATCTTCTCATAGATTTCCTCAACGCCCGGATATCCCGCATCCTGTATTTCTTCCTTCGCCTGTGCAAGTGCACGTTCAAAAGAGTTCTGCATTTGTTCAAACCTCCGCATTGCGATTCTCTCTCCGAGTCCAATATGCCTTGCCTCTGCGCGAAATGATTCTTTTGTAATCTTGCGAATATCCAGTTCTCCATCAATTGCCATTGCCATTTGTTCTGTACTCTCTTCGTAAATCATCGTTGAGACAATGTCATATGCCGGAGCAAGCCGGATTGTCCTTCGATCCTTACCATACAGTAATCCAATATTCTTAATATGATTGTCCGTGTTCCCAATTAAATAATTAAAGATACATATATCCCATAATTTCAATTGATCTTCCACCGGATTGTCTGAATACTGCCTTAATAATGTAAACACACGCTTTAAATACGAGTCCCCTATCTTCTCATATTTCTGAGAAGCCGGAACACCGAGTGCCTGTGCAAAATCTTCCTGTTGCAACCGGAACGGAACTTTTTTACCATCTATCACCCGGCTATCTTCCTGCATCAGCCGGTCAAAACGTTTTGTCGCAAACAATATATGCTCTCCTGTTCCAACTGATATAATGAAACTTTCCGGTACATCTATTCCCAATATCTTTGCTGTACGCAGACATAGTTGTTCATTTGCAACGATTCCGCTCAGCCGAACATGGCTTTGCTTTACAATATGTGTACTTGGTGCCGTCCCAAACGGCATATACCATCCATCTTTGTTATCATAATATAAACCTGTTTTTCCGGACGCACCAGTCAATGATAAATGTGCCTTTGCCAGAAACTGGGCTGATTTTGAAGCCCCTTCTTTGGCAAATTCCAGCAATTCTTCCCTTGATATTTTTTTATACGACGGACTACATCCACCTGCACCCGGCTCACAAATCCGAACAGCACCCAGACACTCATTTCCAAGTCCCGCAAGCACAGACAAATAATCTTCCTCTGCAACATGCATCCATCCTGCCACACACCTTCTCGTATATCCTTCTGGCAGTAACCCTTCAAAATAGCATCGTGTCTCAAAGGGCGAAAAAGCATCTTCCTGAAAGGGCAAACTAATTGAAACCGGTTGATGACTTTGATTTTCCAGATAAGACTTCTCATATATAAATCTTGCATCTTCCCAAGTTTCACCCTGTATCTGTCCAGCCAGCACAAAATCCCCATCTTCTTCTATGTATACCTCTAATTTCCGCAACTCATGCTCTCCTTTCCACCGACAGATCCAATCCCAATATCATCAGAAGCTGTAATGTCTTTCCTATCTCCGCCGTCGCTTTCCCACGTTCAACATCTGAAATAAAGCTGACACTGAACCCCGTAAATTCTGCAAGAAACGCCTGTGTATAATGCAGTTCTTTTCTTCGCGTACGAATCGCTTCGCCTAATTCTTCTACACTTCTTATCTTCATATTTATCATTCCTCTTTGCCGTACGGCATAATTTTAAAATTCTTTTATAAAAATAAGCCGTTCGACTTAATTTTACTGTTATTAGTATAATATAAGCCGTACGGCTATGTCAATTCACATTTTATTAAAATGGTCTTTTCGGATTCGCTCCATGCTCTCCGATCAGCTTCTCCATCCAGACCATATCATACCAGCGTCCAAACTTATACCCGCACTGATAGAACTGTCCGACCATGCGATAGCCAAGATGCGCATGGAATTCCACGCTATTGTTCGTCAGGTATTCGTCCTCCTTCGGCGCATAGGCGATACAGGCGTTCATATTCAAAAATCCCTGTTCTTTCAACGCTTTTTCCAGTGCCGCATGCAACTTCCCACCGATTCCCGTATGCTTGTAGCTTTCATCTACATAGATGGACGTCTCAACTGCCCACGCATACGCTTCTCTAGCATGAAACTGTCCGGCATACGCATACCCAAGCACCTTTCCATCCTGCTTGGCAACAAGATATGGATACTTTGTTTTCGTCTGCCGGATCCGATCGGTAAATTCCTCCAGCGTCGGTACTTCATATTCAAATGTGATTGCAGTATGTTCCACATATGGTGCATAGATGGCAAGCAGCCCGGCTGCATCTGCCTCTTTCGCTTCGTGTATTTCAATCATTGCTTTTCCTCCTTGTGACAGAAGCTACATTCCCGATCATTCAAGTATATAAAATAAAAGAAAAATTGACAAGACTTCCCCTCTTCATTATAATAATGATATTATTACACTTGTAGGATTTAGGAGTTTTATCATGAAAAAAATGCCACAGATTACAGAAGCAGAATACGAAGTTATGCAAATAATATGGCATAATTATCCAATTAGCACAAATGAGATTACAGAACAGCTATTGCAGACAACTAACTGGAATCCACGTACAATCCAGACCTTAATTAAACGGCTGGCAACAAAAAATATTATTACCTATGAGAAGCAGGGACGTGTCTTTGTCTATACGCCACTGTTAAAGAAAGAGGACTATGTCAGTCAGCAAAGCAAGTCTTTCTTGGACAAATTTTTCAACGGGAATCTTTCCTCTATGGTCTCAACCTTTTTGGATCATCGAAATTTATCAAAAGCAGAAATCGATGAACTGAAATCACTACTGGAACAAGAAAACAAGGAGTAATCTCTATGGATAATTTTTTTATTCACTTCGTATTATGCAATATAACAATCGGTCTTTTCGTTCTTATACTTTTATGTATGAAAAGAATATTTAAACATTGTCTCACTCCCCGCATGCAGTTTAATCTTTGGATTCCATTTACGATTTCACTGCTTGTTCCGTTTCTGCCAGTTTCATTTTCTACATTATCAACGAAAATGCAGGATCTGTTCCACCCCCTTGCACATTTTAGCCACACAGTCCATACCACAAATACTTCGGAATATACATCCTCATCCACAAATCAAATCTATGATTACGCAATCTCCATGCGTACACGGTTTCCAGCCTATATTTCTACCATTTTTTGTGTGATCTGGGGAATCGGCATGTTCGTTATGCTATTTTCTTTTGTGCGTTCCCTTGTATTACTGCACCATATGCGCCGCACAGCAAACCTCATGCAGGACAAACGCATACACGCCATCTATATGACATGTCTTTCCGAATTACAGCTTCGCAAATCCATCCCACTGTATTCTTCATCCATAATCGACACACCTGTCTCCACAGGAATTCTACGTCCTGCCATCTTTCTGCCATTACACTGCATCTCCAACTTTGAAGAACAAGAAATCCGATATATATTATTGCACGAGCTTATGCACTGTTATTATAAAGATGCCATTTTCAATTACTGTATGAATATCATACGAATCTTATATTGGTTTCATCCACTCATTTGGCTTATCACAAAGGAATTTTATACGGAGCGTGAACTTGCTTGTGACACCTCCGTCTTACGGTCACTTGGTGCGAACGAACAGATTTCATATGGCGTAACCCTGCTCCATTTTGTTGATAAGCAAACTAACACGCCCCTTTCCCTGCTAAATAATTTGAGTGAAAATGCCAAGCAGATGAAGCGTCGGATTTTGAACATCAAACAGCACCAGCCTCTGACTATTCAGAAGAAACTGCGCAGCATTTTATCCTTTCTGCTGTCACTTCTTGTAATCCTGTGTGGTACTCCCTGGCTGTCCGTTCGTGCTTCTGACTCACTCCATTACCAGTGGGATACAAAATCGGTCTCCATAACTTCACTTGATTTATCTAATCAGTATCAGTCGTACTCTGGAAGTTTTGTTTTGTATGATATTGCCGAAGACACATGGAGCATATACAATCTGGATCAGGCAGTCACACGTATTGCTCCAAATTCCACCTATAAACCGTACTGTGCCCTGTTCGGTCTTGATCAGCAAATCATCACGATTGATAATTCCAAATTAGAGTGGAATCATGAGTCATATCCTTTTTCCAACTGGGAAGCGGATCAAACACTCTCCTCCGCAATGAAATATTCTGTCAACTGGTACTTCGACACAATCCTGTCCAGTCTCAGTACAGAAATGCAAAACAATTATCTGCGCCTGTTACAATATGGAAACCAGTCACCCAAAGATACATCCAGTATATTTGGAATGGAAACTTCTCTGAAGATTTCTCCAGTCGAGCAGGTGCTCCTGCTGACCAGACTATATAAAAACGAACTTCCTTTTTCCACCGACCAGATGAATGCCGTCAAGAACTCCCTTTACATAACCTCATCTACACATGGAAAACTATATGGAAAAACCGGAACCGGACGGATAGATGAGAAAGATACGAACGGATGGTTTATCGGATATGTGATTTCGGATACAAACACTTACATCTTTGCAACCAATATACAGGCTTCTGACTACGCGAACGGTAAAACCGCATCTACACTCACATTGGCGATTCTATCGATGCTTCATCTCTGGGACGAATCGTAGGAAGCTCCAGCTCCTTTTCCTCTACGTGATTGGATAAGATTCGAAATGTTCCATCCGAAAAAGTCTGTACAACCAGTTTATTCACAAATGCACAATCAGAATTTTTATCTGGCCAGACACCATCTACATACAGGCTTAAAGTTCCATCTGCATTATATTGATAATCAACCACTTCTCCAAAAGGTGAATATGGATAATTGTACACAATATCCTGATAATACACATCTTTTTCCGCATCATAGGTATATGCATTTCGGAGCTGTTCTATGGTAACCGGAAGATATGTTGTCATAATCCGTTCAAACAGGTCGCCCGGAATGCAATCTGTAGATTCTCTATATGGCTCGCCATATGCAATATGATATAAATCCTCAAAAATTCCATCCATCAGAATATCACTTGCCGTCTCTGTGTTCCAATCTATCAAAAGCAAATTGTATTTTTGATAATCCAAACCGGATACATATTTCTCCGTCAATGCCTTACACGTATCGGAAAGTGGTTTTACACGCCAATAATTACACAGACTCGCATGTACGGGAATATATTTGTAAGCATAGATAAAATATCCCTTCTCTGTATAATTGATAAATTTGACATCATATGCATTTCTTCCGATCATCGACGGTCTCTTGTTTTCATCTGGTCGAATACCAACATAATACGTTTGTAATTGCCCATTACGATGTACAAATGTAATTCCTGTCAGCAGCCCATCCTCCAACACACTATATACAGTTACATCTGCATCTACGCCCTCCTGAACCGACTCATAAAATGCGACCAGCAAATCACCATTTCTCATATCTTCGCCATCAGTTACCGCCACGACTCCAGAGTTTGCCAGTCTGCTTACCACCTCACTTCTCTGTTCGTCCGTAAAATTCTTTATATTCGATGTATAAAATAATCCATCTTCAAGTTCTACGTGTTCATACACATCCCAGATGCTTTCTGCATGCTCCATGATTGATGCATCTATCTGCTCTTTTTCCTCATTCGTCAGCAATTCTGTTTCCGGCTTTGGAAATATATTGTTTTCATCCGAAATCCCATACCGTTCCTGCCATTCCTCATCCGTATAGCGATCACTATGCCACCAATGTTCTCCCTCGGAATTATTTATTATGCGATTTTGCAAATAATGAATTGTACCATTTTCATTTTTTACTGTTACCATATGTGCAAATAACCGGGAAGTATTTTTCAAAGGAAAAACCGCATTTACTGTAAGTGTCATTGAACCATCTGCATTTTGCACACAACCGACAACCTCGGAATACGGAATTTCCGCATAATCTATCTCATCCATACTCCGTGGTCGAAAAAGATATGTTTGTGTGTCCGAATTATACCGAAGCAGTTTGCGCAATGTTTCAACCTCAATCGGAAAATGTTTCCTTATTACATTTTCGAATTCATCCTGTGGAATCTGATATTCCATTCCAACCGACAAATCCTCGCTCCTTTTGTATGGACATTCTTTCTGATAACATTCCTGATAAAATTTGACAAAGATATCATAGAAATCCAGCTGTCCCCAATGTTCAGCGTCCCAATCTACAAGAAATACATTATTCAAACTATACGAAATAGGTTCTATATAAGCTTCATTCATTGCCTTATACGCCGCATCTAATGCTTCCACACGAAACGCAATATGTTCCTCTTCCGGTGCCGCAAGCAACGCCGACATCTGATTCGAAACCCAATACCCTTCTATAAATAAATATCCCTCCTGCGTATAACAAAACTCCGTTGCATCATACTCCTGCAAATCTGAAATCTCCATTTGCTGATTATGATATTGTATACACTGTTGCTCAATAGTCACTTTTTCCCCACGTGACAAAAGACGATATACCCAAAACTTCTGATCCACTGCAATACGAAATATAATACAGTCTGCATCCTTTGTCTGTTTTTTACTCTGAATAAACGCCTGCAATTGTTCTGCACATGCCATATCGACTTTATTTTCCACATCAATAGCAACATATCCAAGTGAGCCAATCCCCTGCACAATCTGTGTTTGTTTTTGAACATCCGTTATATCATTGCCAGCATCATCATAAATGGATTGATAGACACGCAAGCACTGATCCAGAGTCCCTTCATCTAAAATACCAGTCTGCTCCTCTTCGCTTTCAATTCTGATATTTCCCTTTCCGTTGTTGTGCAAACACCCTGTCAAAAGGAATATCATACTTATCACCATAGCTATCAAGTGTTGTTTTTTCATCTGTTTTCCTCCTAATACTACATTTGTAATATTTATATATTACAGCCGTAGTATTAGTTTGTCAAATCAAACAACATCCCCGATTAACGCAATCCCACGGATATGAATTCCACCCATATTTTAACGTCGCATCAAACTGTTTCGGATAATCGAACACCATATCCTTGCCTATCGTTATAAAATACCGCGGCAATTTATTCCCATGATACCCATCATTTGAATTCATCTCATACAAAGCGCAATGGATCTGAAATTCCGCTTTTTCATCCATCAGATTATAAAGTCTGCTCTGCAATTTGCTCCATCGTTTTCCCATTGTACTCCTCCTTGGGGACGCTTCTTTTTATGTACACTACGATAGTCATATGATCTTGTCAACAAAAAAGACTTCCCACTTTTGGGGAAGCCCTTTCTGCATCTATATCTGTAACTACTTACACTGACATCATAAATGTATCTCTTATTCTCCGGATGCATCAAGCTCCCCTGTGGCTTTGCTGATTGTAGTTTCTACATCCACAACCTCTGGTCCATCTGCAAATGCTTCCGTATTATTTGCTTCTTCGGTTGCGCTTACCTGCTCCTTTTCTTCTTCATCCTCCCACAGTGATTTGTGTTCTTTGCGTTTCTGAATTTCTAACATAGCTGCAGCATTTTTTGCCATCATATAAAGCTTCGGATCAAATTCCATCAGCTTCTTCTCATCTTTCGCCGGAACCTTGTCCCCATGCATAATGCGCCTTGCAACAAGCATGATTTTGTTCATCTCTTTCGCCTGATCTGCCATAGTGTCCGACTGCTGTTTGCTTGCTATCTTGTCTGAGATCATGCGCCACTGTTCCATCAGTTTGTCCATGTAATCCTGATATTCCTGTCTCTTCTCATCAACCGCACTGTATTGCAGCTCAAGAATCGCCGACTCATCCTTGTAAACTTCCGCGCCATTCTCGGTCGTCTTTATCTTCTCTTCGAGTTTCTGTTTCTGCGCATACAATTCCTTCTGCTTCGAGTAGTAGGTTTTGATCTGTACGTTGTACCGTACTCTCGCATCTTCAATCTTCATACCGGTCACCTCCGCTTTGATACGCTATCCACGGAAATCGAATTTCTGTCCAACGTTCTTTTCGCTTTCTGTGAGTACATTTCGCTCGGAGTTATCATATGCATAAGAAGAAACTTTGTTGATCAGCTCTTCCATTGAACCGGCTGTGATCTGCACGTATTCCTTCTCATCTGCAATCGTTGTTTCCTCATTTTTGGATTCTTCCGCGCGCTTCTCATCGGCCTTCTTTTCTGCTGCTTTTTTCTCAGCAAGCTTCTGATCTTTCGCCTTTTCCGCTTTCTTCTGTGCAGCCTTCTTCTCTGCTGCTTTCTTTTCCGCCTTTTTTTTCGCCGCCTTTTCCACAGTTGCAAAGAAGGTTGCCTTTCCATTTGCGTCAACCGACATACCAAAGTTATTTACGCTGGCACCGCTGCTTGTCAGACTGTTTTTTGCCTCCTGCAGCTTCGCCTGTGACATCGCAATAATTCCTTCATATTTTCTCCGGAAAGACTCATCCGTTGCCATCTTCTCAATTTTCTCATCGTCGATCAGAACAACCTGCTTGCTCGCATTTCCATATGCCGCCGCATTTGCCTGCACCTGTGATTTCATGTCCTTGCTTACAAGTATAAAATCCATATTTCCAAACTTGGCTTTCAGTTTGTTGTAATAGTCCTTCGCTTTGTCAGACAGCTCCACATTTCCGATTACCGTACCATATCCGTTCTTCGTTGTCGGCACGAGCGAACCTGTCGTATCGGCTGGGTTGAAGGTCGTTGTCTTCACGCTGTCTGTCTCTGTTTTCTGTACATCTGTTTTCTCCGCATTCTTCCGGTCTGTCTTCGTGTTATTCGTTCGGGTGTTGTTCCACGTGCTGTTCGTCTGCTGATATGCAGATACTCCATATAAATTTGCCATTTGTTTCTCTCCCTTCATGTAATATGTAATGCCCCCTCACATCCGTTCGGCGGCTGGTCGTCGGAACCGATCCTAAATATGAACTTCGTTCATATCGGTTCCTCCTCATACCTGTGCTGTAAAGCTTCCTCTGCCACTGTGATTGCGTCGCAGAAATCGTTCGATTTCCTCTGTTATCTCTGTGAATGTCTGTGCAGCTTCCGGCTGCCTGCGTGCCATGCTTGCATCAAAGGCGGTCTTCGGCGATTCCGGCGGTTTTATTTTTGCATGTGATTCTACATTTGCAATTTCTACCGTTTCGTATACATCAGACATTTCCGATTTTACATCAGATTGCGGTTCATCCACTTCCTCATCCTCTGCATCTGCCTTATTTTTATTGTCGACTTTTGAATCTTCTGTCATTTCTGCCTGCTCTGTATCCTTTTGATGCTCCATTTTCTCCGCAGATTCCTCTGCGGCCTCCCTGCGCAGCTCCTGCTCCTCCGGAAGCTCTTCATACGCCCGGCTTTTCTCAAATGCCTGATGTGCATCACGAATCATGCACACCTCATTATTCAGCCGCTGCATAAGCACCACCTTCTTGTCCTTTGGAATATACGGATTGCTTGCGATTCCCTTTGCCTGTGCCGCAAAGCTTCCCATACGGTTCAATTTGAGTCGCTGTACATCTTCCTTTGTCCGGCAATTTTTCAGTGCATTTTCATACGCTTTCTTCTCCGTCTGCGCTTTCTCATATTCTGCAAGTGCTTCCGGATCATGTTCTTTCAGATATGCGATTTCCTCTTCCGTCAGTGTTCCGCCGGTCTTCAACTTCGTATACAGCTCACTGGTCGCAGAACGCTCCCGCTCCGTCTGCGCCTGTCGTTCGAAACTGTCTAGCAAGATCTCATCCTGCGTCATACCCTCTGTATCCTTCTTACTGTTGATATCCTGTTTCTTTTTCTGCCATTTCAGATCCAGCATTTGCAGACTGACCTGACTTTGAATCGTTCCTGTATACATCATCTCACCCCCGATTTATACTGTTTCACCTGTGCTTCCATGATACATGCTCCGATTTTTTAATCCCAACTATATATCACGCATTTTTACATAGGAAATAAGCCCACTACAAGGGTAAAGAAATAACACAGAAATAGGTATAGTGATCCTCTATACCTCTGAAAACCTTATTACTTCATCCTTGAAGTTTTTTGAACTCAATTCCTTTTGAGCTTTTATATGTATGTTATCGGATTGGGAAGGGGATTGGTTAACCTTTTAATCCAAGTAATATAAATAAAAGCCAAGAATATATAAATATATCTCTTCTAATCTAAACAGACGTACACGCCATAGGTTCCACTGCAATCCCCAATGGATCACATACTTTTCTAAGACTTTCTGCATCACGTTCATTTCCGAAAATGAGCATTTTCTTCAGATTTGGGAACTGCTCCATCTCCGATTTTGTTACTTTTCTGAAATCAAATCTTTCGTCTCTTCCGTCCCACTCTGGTGCAATCTGCATATAGATTTCGTCGGAACCATCCATATTAATTTCTTTGACCAGCCCTGCAAGACTTGCCGGAATCGGTAATTCCTTAAAGAAGCTTACCGCGGCGCGTACATTTTTATCTGTTTCAAGATTCCAGTGTGCTTTTTTGAAAATCATATAATCGTATATATCAAAATATGGCTTCAAGACTTCCTGATTGTACATGAGTTCCTGTATTACGGCGAGCTTAAAATTAAATGTATCGAATATCAGACAAGGTTCATCCGAAACCATGATATTATAGTTCTCATCACTCTTTGGACGTTCCGGTCTGAATCCGATATATACATCTAATAGAATTTGATCTCCATCATAGACTGGAATATCTTTTCTCTTTCGTTCATCTTCTACTTTCAGAACAATATCCATATGAATCTGCCGAACCATATTCCCCTGCTCATCCTTAATTTCTGAATTATAGCCGTAGCCTAGAATATATGGATATAATCTGTCGCGTGACATATTTTGATTTAAGACTTTTAGTCCACCAATATAACATTTTTCTGTCTTTGATTCTGCGAATACGTTTTCCCCTGTAACATACAGCGTCATAGATGTGATATTATGGGCATCATCTATATAGGCCTTCTGTTTTTTCAAGTTCCGAAGATATGCAGTTGCACCCTCAAATGATATTCCCAGCTCATCATAGAAATATTCACAATGATTATCACTTTGAACATTTATCCTGGCCTCTCCAAATAATGCACGTATATCTTCATAGGAAAGTGGAAATGTCAGCAAATTGCCATTAAATACTATGCCATTATCCAAAACCTCTACCTGATTCATTACTTATTGCACCCCTCTTTCAATGTTAAATAGGAATTTACGAATATATTGTACCATAACAACTATAATCTTCAATCAATAATCAGAATCAATGGCATATTGCACAAAAGAGGAAACATCACACATGCTTCCTCTTTCCTTGCTCTTACTATATTGTCATCTGAGACATTTTGCTTAAATCCATATCAGTGAATAATCTCTCCTACCGGAGTAATCCACTTTCCTTTAGCAAAATCTCCAGGTCGGTTCCTTCCACAGCTTTTATTACTTTCTTTAAGACAATCTTTTCTTTGAGAGAAAGCGGAAGTTCATCAATCGGCTTTTTATCAACTGCATAATATGCGGCCCGCAGCAATTCCCGCACATCGTACTTAGAACCCCACACTTCCGGAACACCACGATCTACGTTCATAAGTGTGTAAACTGCTTCCATACCCGTACGGATGGAGTATTCTGTTGTGAAAATAGTATCTCTCGGTGTCTCTGCAAACTGTCCCAGGAATGCAAAATTAACAGCGCCTTCCGGAACAACAAGCGGACGATCGCTTTCTTTTCTTGGCTGGAAGAACGCATTGATGTATGGCATGAAGCAGGTTGTTGTATTGCAGCGATTTTTTGCCCAATCGTCAATCTGATCTGTCGGCACGCCAATGTGATACAGCCACTCCCGGCAAACTTCTTCACCTGTACAATCCCGCATTGCCTTCTTTACATAATTTCCTTCTTTATTCGTTGTAAGTGCATATACCCAGATCAAAACCGTATTTTTATCCTGCGCTTTAAACTGCGGCTGGCGATTGATTGTCCACGAAAGATACCAGTTATCGGTACTATCCTTCACTGTCACAATTCCTCCGGTTGTTACCTTTCCTTCTCTCGGATCCCGCTTGCAAATGCTGATAATCTTCTGGATAATCTCTTCATCCGAGGTTTCTACAGTTGCGCTCATCCAGTTTGTTGCTTCAAAATCGTCGCAGAATTTATCCGGATTACCATACTCACCATTCTTTGCCTGTGCAGCAATATTCTTCCACAAATCCCAAGATTCGCCTGCACCATTTTTAATCCGGCTCAAATCCGGCGCTGTATTCTGATCTCCATAGCAGGAAGTATCTGTACAGCATCCATTTGTTATAAAGACCAGATCATCCTCGATCAAATCAATTGTACCCAGTTTTCCATCCTTCTCATATACAATCTGTGTGGCAGTTTTTTTACCATTTTCATCTTTGATGACAACATTTTTGACATCCATGCCATACTCGACTGACACGCCATGGCTTTCGAGATATTTTACAAGCGGAAGAATCATGCTCTCGTATTGATTGTATTTCGTAAAGCGGAGTGCGGAAAAATCCGGAAGTCCATCAATATGATGGCAGTATCTGCACAAATACCGTTTCATTTCCAATGCAGATGACCATCTCTGGAATGCAAACATGGTCTGCCAGTACAGCCAGAAATTCGTGTCCCAGAAGGAATCCGGCAATATCTCACTGATTTTCTTATCCTCCAAATCTTTTTCCGGTGTCATAAACAACTTTGACAATGCCAGGGCTGAATCCTTATCAAGTGTAAATTTCTTATCTGTATGTGCATCCTGCCCGCATTTCTCAGAAGCCCTGCAAAGGGAGTAATTCGGATCATGCTTGTTTAACCAATAATACTCATCCAGAACAGAGACGCCCGGTGTCTCTATCGAAGGAACATCCCGGAACATATCCCACATGCATTCAAAATGGTTGTCCATTTCTCTTCCGCCACGCATGTAGAAGCCTTTTCGGACATCCTTTCTTCCATCGCAGCTGCCTCCGGCAAGATCCAGCTTCTCAAGGAGATGAATACGCTCTCCTTTTACCTGCCCATCTCTCACCAGATAAAAAGCGGCAGAAAGTCCCGCTAATCCTGTTCCAATGATATATGCTGATTTCCGGTCAGCACCCTCCGGTTTTTCTGGTCTTGCAAATGCTTCATAAGTTCCTGCTGAATAATACATAATAAACACACTCCTTTTTTGTTTAAACTGTGACATTTTTCTTTGTTTCCATATACACAGTATATGCACAAAATCTTCTTCCTACTATGCACAAAAAAAGAGAACTGTCATAGAAAGCGACAATCCTCTTACATTGCATCCATATACGACAAACCAGCAGATTTGTCGTAATCAGCTCTTGTTCAGTTTTGCATTATTCAGTGCATGTGCGAAAGATCCCTGAATCAATGCATTCAATCTTTCTATGATCTGTTTCGGATCCTCCTTCATTCCCTTGTCAATCCATTCTAACACCAGACCAACAAACCCATATTTATAAAAATCCGCAATGAATGTTTTATCCTCTTCCCGCACGACCATACCTTCCGCTTTTTCTTCGAGTACATCATATATCAGCTGATATGTCACTTTATACAAATAGCGGTAAATATATCCTCGCGGAGCATTATGATAGATGTTGACAACAAAAGGCTCGTCCTTTTTCAGCAGATGAAATATTGCCAGAAATCCTTCCTGCCATGTATCATATGTTTTATTCTGTTTCAGTACATGATCTGCATCTGTTTCGCAAATCCATTCAATCAACTCATATATATCATGAAAATGATAATAAAAAGTCTGACGGTTTATCCCACATTTTTCCGTAATGTCATTGATTGTTATTTTATCAATCGATTTCTCTAATAATAACTCCTTAAACGCAAATGCGATTGCAAACTTTGTCGTTGCCTTGCTCATGCTGCCTGACACCTCCTATCTGTTCCGCTGTTTTCACCTGCCAAACATAGCTTTGACTAAGTAAAATTATAATACACTCAGCCGCCTATGACAACCACGCTTCGCGTGTTTGTCTCGCGGGCTCACGCCCTATAGAAATAAAGAAAAAAGCCCGAATGCAAGTAAACTTGCATCGGACCTTTCCCTTTATTTCTGCACGGCTTATCGCCTACGCGTTAATTACTCAATAATAGTAGCAACTCAATTATATATAAATTTTTCTATATTTCTATGGTCGTTTTTCCGCATAAATACGTGATTATCCATGATGAAATAAGGCAATCTGCATCGGTTTTTCCGCTTTTTAGTATCAATATAGTATCATGCAATCCAACCAACATACCGTGCATATTCGAGATCTTCAGGTGTCAGCATATCCCACTTGCCCCTTGATATATATCCGGCTATTTTCTTCTTATCTATCACATGCGGAGCTATAATGCCAGCATCTGCTGCCATATCCCGGATAACCTTGCATTTCGATATCTTGCGGACAGCTTTATCCTCTATACCTCTTACCTTGCCCAGTGACAGATTCAGCTTGCTTGCTGTGGTCTTTAATGTCATACCGTCCCTATATCGCTTTAGTATAACATCATATTCAACAGATGTCAGCAGATCCTGCAGAATACCCCATAGATCACCTTGTATCTGTTTAGATGCCAGATCATCGACCAGTCTGGCTATATCGTCCTGATCAGATGCTATGGTGTCCTCTAAGTGCAACGATTCATCATTACCGCCCGCATTCTCATTCAATGATCTTGGGCGAATGTAGAACATGAAGGCTTGCAGCCGCTTAATATGTGCCACTGTGAAGCCTGATTCCATGGCATACTCTTCCACTGTCGGCTCCCGGTTGTATTTCTCTATATAGGCAGACGTAATGAGGTTATACCGCCAGATCTGCGCCTGCTTATGCGGTGGCACCTTAATAACTCGCCCAACCGTATCAAGCCAGCATTTCAAATGATGATCTATAGTAGGTACAGCATATGTGTAGAATAAAGCCCCACCATCCGCTCTGTAGCCTTCTACCGCCTTTGCAAGTCCTATATATGCTTCCTGCATCAAATCTTCTATGCTCTCGACCGCTGCATATTTCCGGGCGATACCATATATCATGCCCTTGTTCTGATCGTATAACGCAAGCATATTCTCCGTGTAGTTCTCCCGGCGCTGAATAAGCCGCACAAGTTCCTCGTTGCTCATCGCTGATCTCCTCCGTTTATTCATGGTAATATAAAAGGCTGCCATATTTCAGACAGCCTCATATATTCGCCTTATATCTACGCTTCTGGAAGCATCTGGCAATAGATAGCGTTCTTCTTGTTATCCAAGACAAACGCATCATAGCAGACACGACCTTCTACAAGTGAACCACTGATACCTGGTGCATCTTCATGGATCTTGTAATCTTCAAGCTTTGTAGGTGCCACAGTAGCGCATGGGTGCGCAATCATAAAGCCGAAATGCTCCGGCAGACGTGATGCAGGCACCTTAATAACCGCCATGCCATCAAGGTTGCCAATAACGCCCTTGACACGCATATCTGCCCCTACCTCTGTTTCAAGGACAATATCCTTGCTCTTCTTCATCAAGCGGTATACTGCAGGTGTAACCACAAGCACACGGCCTGTCTCTGGTACCTCGTCATCATCTAATGCCTCTGTACCGGCTGTGATCTCGTCATAGACATTGGTTGCAGTTAAAGCCTTTGCCGCCGGCTTGTGTCCTGCTCCTGCTGCCATAACGCCATAGGTGTATGTATCGACCTCTGGAACCACTACAGCCTTCTGCTGTCTCGATAATGCAGATGCCGCCTGCAACTGCTGCTGTGTCTCGTCAGCATCGAGCTTATCAATCGCAAAGGTAAAGGATCTATCCTTCTTCAGTGTGAGCTCCTCTGTAGTAGCATCTAAGCTCTCCACAGTACCATATCTGGAACCAGACACACCTGATCCTGTTCCTGATCTGTCGTAATCATTCATAGTACCGGTGCTAATCTTATACACCTTGACAGTGTGCGCACCTGTAAACTCGAAGTCGTTGTTTGTCAAGAGTGACTTCTTGCTCTCTGTAGTGAATACCTCATCAACATAAGGCTGAAATTTCGTTGTTAAGTTAATTGCCATTTATATCATTCCTTTCAGTTTGTCAGACCGAAAGCCTTTCTAAACTGATCCGGTTCTGTGCGCTGTCCATATGTATCCGGAAGTTTATTTTCAATGATCAGTCGCCGATCCGGTTTAGTCTCTGCTTTCGCTCCTTGCATGTTGCCGATCATCTCAACCGCTGCTTCAAGCTCTTTCTCATCATCGTATTTGAGGACAGATGCCAAATCTCTTGACAGTCCCTTTGCTGATAGCATTTCAGCAGCCTTGACCTGCATTTCTCGTCTATTTACTTCTTTTTCCCGCTTATCGAGCTCTGACGCAAGGGAAGCCTTCTGCTCTGCCAATCTCTTGGCTACGATGGCATTTACCTGCTCCTGCGTGAATGTCTTTGCCCCTTCTGGGTTCTGATTGCTCTGATCGTTGGTATTTCCCTGATTATTGTTATCAATATTCATGTTTAATTATCCCTTCTGTTTTACGTCTTCGGTAGACTGTTATAGTTGTTATATATCATATATATCAAATTCCGTCAATATATTCAAGTTTCAATCTGTAGTTTTCTGTAGTTCTCTCAGTCGCTATATATAGATCAATCTGAGGTTTTATGAGGTTCCTTAATATTTCAAAACCTTAACAAATGTTAACAAATGCTAACATCTACATAACCGCAAACGTAGGTTTTAAGCCATTGGTTTATATATTCAAATGTCAAGTTTTGACAAGTTCTATATACTCTCGAATGTTGGGTTTTGCCAAGTTTTTGTATAAATAGCTTCAACATTTTTCAACATGACCTTATCATTTTTTAGTAAAAAAACATCCTGCATTATTGCAGGATGTTGGGTTTTGTTGGGTTTTGTTATGCGGCTCTCTTGCCTTTTTTCTTCGCTCGTTCGGCACTCCCCCATAGGTTCAACATAGGTTCAAACCTAAAAAAAGAGCAGATGGTCCGCACAATGATGGGTGCAGAGGTCTGCTCTTTATACAGCTGTTCTTCACAATAATAACTCATTATTTATTCGTATTCAATATTTTTTTCATCATTAACATTTTGAACACCCAAAAAGACACCCTGCATTACTGCAGGATGTCACTCCTTAAAGATTATATATTTTTGTGAATTTGTTACACATAAGCGTATTGTCAAGTATTTCCGCTTGACATATATACCAAAATATTGTAATATCAATCTGTAAACCTCCTTTTAATATATTGCTGTATAGAATAGTCCCAGATATAACCTCTGGGGCTATTTTTTATGCAAATGAAAAGGACACCCTACACATGGCAGGATGCCCCCTTCTGCGAAGTTGTTACACATAAGCGTATTGTCAAGCTGTTAAACTTGACAACTATATCAAATTATTGTATTGTAATCTCTGCAGTTACCACCTTGCGATTGGGTGGACGATATATGATTTTGCAGCTCCTTGTGTCAAAACAATGCCATTAACTGGCGTAACTCAAGCACACAAGGGGTTGCTTTTTTTTGATGCCTTTACAGCTTCAAAGATCCGCTTTGCCGCCCCATTCGGATCTCCATGTTCCTTAATGAACTCTTCCTGAAACTCATTGATTTCAGCATCGCTCATACATCTCAACCGGCATACTACCTTAAACAATTCGCTTTTATACTGTTGTTCCATCGGTCGTACCTCCATTTATCCTTTTTTCAAATTCTGCATGCTTCTTTTCGATCTCCATCTGTCTGATCGAGACTTCCGGGAGCTCAACCACCAGCGATTGACTTTGTATCCTGTCAATGATCCGCTCGTCCATGTTGAGCTCCTGAATCCGTTTGTTGCTCGTGTATATGGTCACAAGCTTGTTGCTGTACCGTTTGTCTATCAACTTGAATATGGCCGTATTCACCCAATCCTTGACCATCTGTGCCCCTATATCGTCGATCACAAGCACTGGTGCCAACTCAATAGACTCCAGATTTGCTTTAACATCTTTATAATCGTTTCTGATAAGATCTAGGTAGTCATATATGGTTATGAACTTCGTAGGCACCATATAGCGGCATGATATCTCATTCAGGAAGATACATGCCAGCATCGTCTTGCCGGTTCCCTTGGTCTTGGAATACAGATACAACCCATAGCCGTCCTTTTCATATTCCTTGAACTTGGTGAGGAATGCATTGATCTGTCCCTTCAGCTTGTCCGTATTGCCACCATACAGACTGCACTGGAAGTTATATGCCATCATGTCCTTGTATTTGTCTGGTATCAGAGCCAAGCTGCGCCGGTACTCTGCCAATTTAGGATCTATGCCAGCGGCAGATACCGTCTTGATACCCTCATGCTCCACATACAAGCCATCACCCATATCCACGATCCGCATCATGTCAAGCTCTGCATTGGTGCAGTTCTGATACATCGTACCCATCAGCCGCTTCCGCATATATGCCCTTCTTTCAATGCACTGGCTGTCTGTCATGGATGCAAGCATATATCCCGGGAAATTGGGATTGTCTACGCATCTATACCGTGCAAGAAGGCTTTCCGGGGTTCCCTCTATCATTTCCATGTCATTCTTTCATCTCCTTCCTCCTGTTGCGGTTCCGTCCTGCTGCCGCTGCCGAATATGTATACAATTCAAACTTCCAGTCCTTTATATTACGGCTCTTGCAGTGTTCCACAAACTTCTCAGGTACTATCTCAAATCCATACCTACTGCATTCATTCTCTACCTGATCTACTGTAGGTATATTAGATATACATGTATTAGTAGATATAGTAGTAGAAGTACATATAGTAGACAAAGTAGATTTATCAGTATTGTTAATGGTGTTACTATTAAGAGTATTATTGTTAGGAATATTACTGTTAATAATATTATTGTTTATGCTTCCCTGTAAGGTACCTCTCGATTGAGATACTCCTTGATAAGGTGCTTCTCGGTGAGGTGCTTCTCGGTGAGTAGTATCTATAATGTGCTTCAAGTGGTATATATTGTTGCCATACAAGCCTCTTTCCGTCGTTGTTTTCTCTACTTCCACAACTCCAAGCTCAATAAGAGGCTTCATGTATTTTGAAAATGTCGCATCGTTCATTTTCAAAGCTGATTTTATACGTTTCCTTGTTGGATAACACACACCATCTGTATTGGCAAAGCTGCACAGATACGCATAAATACATAAACTATCTCTATGAAGTTCACCACTATCCATTATGTTCTGGTATATTAGTCCATAGCCTCCTTTATTGCCTTTCAAATACACCACCTCTAGCCTTCGTATGGCGTGCCTGTTCTGCATACAAGTCCGATATACTCATTTAATGCTGTAACCATCGTTGACAGCGACAGCAAGCCGATATCCGGGACACGCTTTTCCTGCACCTGCTCCGTGACATAATCAAATGCCATCGCTTTCATCTTCGTCTCGTCTGTTATGATCTGTTTCATTGCTACCTCCTGTTATCTCTCTTATGAATGCGTTGATTGCATATTCTGCCACAATCATCTCGTCCTTGGTTGCCGGTGTCCACAGCATTTTACAAAGCACTTTATTTCTGCATGCTTCATAGTCACTGACATTGTCGAATGAGCCGCCTATGATGCTTTCTATCGGCTCTCCATCCTGTTTGCCTAGTGTGATAGTCTCACAGACTCCCAGAACCTCATAGATACGGTTTAACGTCTCTTTCTTGGGTGTTTGTCGTCCAGTCTCATATCTTCGTATATTTGAACCAGCTGTCCCACAAAGACTGCCTAACTCTTCTTGTGTCATGCCTTTAGCAATTCTGCATTGCTTTATACACTGCCCTACGTTCTTTACCATCCTTCTATGCTCCTTTCTCTTCTGGTGAATAGCACCGCTCCAATAAATAACGTCTATTCACTCGACCATGAATTGTTAAATAACCTTTTTTGTCCATCTCTGCATTTAATGTCCGGATAATCTCATATGCCCGTGTCTGTGATACTCCGAGCAACTGCATAACCTCCGATGCATTCAGGTACAACTTCTCCATGCTTTCACTCCTTCCATATACTACTTTCTGCGCCGCCAAGCCTTTTTATAACTCCTCGTCTGCTACTAATACCGCTGCATCAACCTTTAACGCCTTGGCTATCTTTCCAAGTGTCGCCGGTCTAGTGCTCCTATGGTTTATGATGTTACATATGGTTGTTTCTGGAACTCCTGACGCCTTCGCAAGCTCTCTTCTACCCATGCAACAATTAGCCATTGCAATGTACAACTTCTTTACATCTACCTTTAACATCGTGTCACATCCTTTCTTTCAATTTTGCCGTACTATGCATATAGTACGTTTAGTTTCTCCGTACTGTATTTGTAATATAGTTCAGTTTCTCCGTACTGTCAAGTATTATTTTTCAATTTTGCCGTACTCGATGTTTACTTTTGCCTAACTATGATGTATTCTATATCTGTGGAGGTATACAAAATGGAAAATAACAAAAAAACTCAAGACTTTGCTCAAAGATTGAATGAACTGCTAATGAAAAATAATATAACTCAATCAGAATTAGCTAGAAAAATGGGTGTATCCAAGTCTTCAGTTAATGGATGGTGTAAAGGTTCCACATACCCACGTATAGAAAAAATAATAGAGCTTTCTTTTATTTTTCATGTGGATCCATCTATTTTGATTACAGGTGAAAAGCCAAATATTATAACTGTAGATGCTGAAAAATTTGCACAAGCGATGGAAAGAAAAAATCCACCTTTATTGAACCAGATTGCAAAATCATTTGCCAAGCTGACCAACGAAGGGCGACAGAAGGTTGCAGACTATGCTGACGATCTGACAAAGATCCCACAATACCAAAGGCACGAGGATTGACCTTGTAAAATGCCCCACAGCAAAAGCAGATAATAAATCGACCGAGTACACCCCAATAATTGAAGGACGGGGCAAATCTCGACGCCACAGGGGCACATGTGTTGAACGCTCCACCCCATAATATCAAGCATAATATATTACTTTCTGCGCCGCCAAACCGGGAAGGATAGAATATGCCAGTATATAAGGACAGCAAGACAAACACATTTTACGTGAAGTTCTATTATCAGGACTATACCGGACAGAGAAAGCAGAAGCTGAAAAGAGGGTTCAAATTACAGAGGGATGCCAAGGAATGGGAACGGAAGTTTCTGGAAAGGCAGCAGGGCACCCCGGACATGACCTTCCAAAGCCTCTACGACATCTATATTGAGGATATCAGCCACAGACTGCGGCAGAACAGCGTAGATGGCAAGAAAAACGTATTCAAGAATAGAATACTCCCATACTTCAAGGATAAACGTGTGAACGAGATCACACCTGCAGACATCCGGGCATGGCAGAATGAACAGATCAGCGCCGGATACTCAGATGCGTATCTGGACCGTATCGACAACATGCTTACCACAATATTCACCTATGCGGTAAATTACTACAATCTGCCATTCAATCCAAGCAGCAGAGCCGGGCACATGGGAAAGCGTACAAAATCGCTTAAATTCTGGACGATAGACCAATATAACCAGTTTATAGCCTGCGTGACGGATATATCCGCACACACGGCCATACAACTGCTATTCTATGGTGGTATGCGCTTTGGTGAAATGCTTGCCCTCACATATGGGGACATTGACTTCACCGCCGGTACCATCAACATAGATAAGTCTATCCAGATCAAGGGCAGCGGTGATCACCTGATCACACCACCAAAGACAGAGAACGGCATAAGGGTTATAACCATGCCGAAAGCCATCATGGACGAGCTCAAGGCGTACACAGACCGCATATATGGCATAAAGCCAAGCGATCGCATATTCCAATTTACCAAGAGCCTTATAAGAGGCACTATGCAGCGGTGTTGTGAAGCTTCAGGCGTTCCATTCATCCGGATCCATGATCTACGGCATTCTCATGTATCGCTATTGATTGAATTGGGGTTCACTGTTCAGCTGATCGCTGAAAGAATCGGTGATACTGTACAGATGGTATTGAGTACCTACGGACATCTATACCCTAACCGACATCAAGAGGTAGCAGACAAATTGAATGATTTAATAGTATCAAAGTAGTATCAAAAAAAGGGTTCCCATATTGGGAACCCTATATTTTATGCTATATTATGATTACTCAATGATAGTAGCAACTCTTCCTGAACCTACAGTTCTACCACCCTCACGATATCAGACTGGTGTATTGCAGTGTGCAAATGGCGATTTTTCGTGTGATTTATGTGGGGAAATCCGGATTTTCCATTGTGTGCGTGTGGTTTTTTGGGATTTTGTTATCATGGTGTTATCACAATATCTCTGTATTTATCTACATATCTGTATTTATACTATTTGAAAATGGTTTCAATTGTTGAGCACACATTGAACTAAACGATGTCAACGTTGCTCTCAATTGTTTAGCTGCATTTTGTGTGGCTTCCTTACTTTTTAAACCACTTACAATTGCCGGTTCAAGCGTAGAATGCCATGGCATCAAAACATCTAATATTGCTTTCCATTCTTCAACTAACTTATCAAAATTTTTATTATCTTTAAACACTAACCTCCAAGAATCTAAAATCTTTTTTCCAAGTAAGCTTTCCATACAAGTGCTTACTGCTGATATCAATAACATTTTAGAGCCACGCTTACTCAAAAAATTAAGTTCATCATCTTCTATATCCGTTCTTTGTTCTTTCTTATTTTTTAAGTTAATTTTAAATTCATCAATAGCTCTCCCCAATGAATATACGAAAATAATATGTTCTGCAGTTAATTGATCCGAAAAAATATTTGTGTATTCTTTATCCTCGTCCCATATCAATTTCTTTGAGTTATAAGCAGTTACACAATCTCCATGAAAAGCCAATAAAGTTTGTGCAACCAAATATGGATCAAAGACTTCTTTGTTTCTAACCCTTGTACTATCTCTTCTACCACCGCTATAATACAGTTGTGGATATTTTTCAAACTCTTTTCTAAGTCTTACTTGTTGTTTATCATTACTTCTTAAATCAGATGGCAAAATTTCATTTTGTTTATTGTTATTATTAATAATTTCTTCTATGATCTTAGGATCACTACATACAATAAAACGTATCGGCACAAGAAAATCTTCTTTTAAGCTTTCAACAGCTCCAATAGCTCCCGTTGATTGTGCTCCATTAATAATAGTTATTCCATGTACCTTTGTTATATTGTCATCATCTATTTCATAATCATTCACTAATGCTGTTAATCCATTATTATATGCCCAAAAATTTTCTGGTTGCTCTTGCACTGTGTCCATAATGCCTAAATTAATTTTATTTTTTCTTTTTCCCGCCCCTAAATAGTTTCTTGGATTTCCAGAAAAAAGATCATCTTTATACATTAAGTAAAGTTTTCGTATCCAGCTACCTTTTACAGCTGTTACACAAGATTTCCACTTTCCTCCCTTGACTTCAAAGGCTTTTCCATTTCCTTCTACATCAATCTCTTCTTCAATTGTAATTCGTTTACTAGAGCTGTTATACCAACGTTCAATCGTATTATTTCCAACTTCTAATGAAACTATTTTAACAGAATTATCTCCAGCCAAATTATTTACCAATTTTTGTGCTGCAATCTGAACAGTATTCAATTCCTCCTGAACTTCTGGATTATTTTTTTCATTCATATTATGAACATACCAAAAATAAACTGTGTTAATATCGCCATCTTTAATAGCTTCTTGTAACTCACTAACTGAATCTTTTATTCTATCTGGTATATCATTTATATCTCTCGTAAAAATCCATGATGCTGCCGTATTTAAATCACTTGCTTTATTTACCTTCGCCAAGTCTGTTTCCGTCGGATTTTTCTTCATATAAGCTTGCGCCACAACTGCAAATCCCGAATCTCTATCTATATAAATCAAATCACACTTTTTATCATCACTTCCATCTGTCAACGCTTCCGAAGCAACTGATATTATATCTTCAATGTCATATCTCAATTGTAACGCATACAATAGCAATGAATTATCTCCATATAAATCGACCAAATCAGTTCGTCCTTTATAATTACTTATATAATTATACATTATCTACTCCTTATCTTATGCAAAATTATACTTTTTATCCTTCATTTACAATATCTTTACACATCCCTCACTAAACACTTTAGGAAAACATAATGGTATTATTTCATTTTGAAAAGCAACCACATATGCACGTATTATACCTTCGCCATATCTTTCATGCAATATAGTTTTTCCATCTGCATACAAACTAATTTCATCTGGAATCCCCACTAAATATGGAATTTTTTTATCTTTCACCTTTGCTTCGGGAAAATACACATCCATTGCAACCACTCGTCCTTCGCCATATATCAGATGACATATGTTTGCCCCTGGTGGCACTATTGGCAATTCTTTACTTTTACTTACTAATGGCCCTTTTTCCATTCTTTTTATTTTTTCATCAACTGCATTTCCTATATACGCCTTCCATCCCGGTGCATTCAGAATATCTCTTCTAGTTTCGCATAGCAAAATCAATTCTCGTAGTTTTTCTGGATTAGCATGACCGGTTCTAAACATTGTCATAAAATATTCCCTGTACTGAGCTAATGTTAGTGGCACAATGTCCAATCTCTGCTTTAAATCTCCTCGTGCGTACCAAATTCCATGTCTAAATGTTTCCGCCGTATTTGTATCTATTTTCACAGCAATAAACATTCCATATACTGGCTTATCATATTTTAAGACAGCATCTGACACATGCCGTCTTACGGGTTCGCCCTCCATCGCTTCTTGACGTGATGATGTAGACATCGTGACTTCCGTTAAGATTGTAAAGTCGTTAAATTCACAATATAGATCTCCTTTTCCTCCACCAGCAGCAGATACCGGAAGAAAATCCGAGTCCAATTTAAATCCTCTTACCTCATAAGGTTTATTGACCATGTGATCAATAGCTAAAGAAGCTCTCCATAAAATCCACTCCAAATAAGCTGGAGTCTCATCTTTTGGTACTTCAATAACATTATCATCATCGTATGTACGCTTTCCTCCACCTTTAATCAATAACTCCATATAATCTGCTATTTCCTGCCATTGATTACATTGTTCTTTCGCATACTGGATTTCATCTGTCTGAGATAAAAGATTTTCTAAACTTTTTCTAGCAATATTAATTTCTGTTGCAGTATTTAACGGTAGATCACTAATATCAAATAGAATATGTCTTTCCTTCATCTGCTTCATTAAATCATTCAATAAAGCTTTAGCAGTATCCAAATTATCCGTCGGTAATTCTGCACCTTCACACAATCTCTTATATTGAATCATTATTGATTCTTCATTGGATGTTGATTTTGCCATTTTTTCAGCCAAAATATGCTTGGCAGGGACGATGATCATTCCCCTACCTTTTCGCTGTAGCACTCCAGAAATACGTAAGTATCGCATATTCATGTCACTGTAATCAAGAAAATTATCTGATTTCTTATCATAGTGTTTTCCACGTTCTGCAACTTCTTTCTTGTCAAAATTACGTTTTGACGGTGCTTGTTTTCTACGAATACGTAGATCCAAAATATTATCCACGACTTTTTCGATTGAATAACTTGGATTTGTCGTATGACCCCATAATGCAAATTCTATTCTGGTGATCTCGGAACTTCCCGTTCTTCTTTCTAACTCCAACATAATCGCCAGTATCCATCTCAATGGCGAAAAATAAGAATTCCCATCTGGCATAGCAAACTGTTCAACACTTAGTGCCCTTAAATAACATTCTTGCACTGCTGGATACGTATCTGCCTTTAAAAAAGCTCGTCCAAATGGTGTTATATCATCTAACTGACCCAGTTCATCTTGATCTCCATCTTTTTTCTTTACTTGTGGATAGATAAAACCATTTTTTGAAAACATCAAACGCCATTTCCGAGCATGACTACCAGATGTATCCTTACCTGCTTCATTTTGGATAATTCCTTGGTCATTAAGGAAATTCATAAAGCCAATTTCATTTTCTTTCCCACGAAGTTTTCCCACATACGGTGAATTTGCAAATGCTTTAAAGCCTTCCTGTATTCTATTTGGATTTCGTAATCCAGTATTTCCTACTAACCAGATATCTATTTTTTCTTCCATACATCTTCTCCGTTAAATCCAACAAATAAATATTCCTGTACCTTATTTCGATTTGTCTTAGCATGTTTCTGATTTCCAAAAGAATATGTATAATCTATTGGAACTACCTCTACATGTTCTTTGTATTTAGACATAAGTGCAACCATTTCATCTTGTGTTGGTTGACTATTAGAAGAATAAGATACAATCAAAATACTGTCGGAAAACTTTTTAAACAACTTATCGAATGCATCCGCAGCACCTTTTCTAGTTGAAAACGGTGTCGGATATGACTTAAATTTCTTTGTTACTGTATTTTCCTGTATTTCGACACCTTTCCAATCTCGTGCCAGACCTTCAACAAAATGATATCTACGTACATATTCATTATCTGACAATGGAGAATAATACGGTGGATCAATATATACTAATTCAGGATGCTTAATTTTTACTTCCATTGCATCGCCATGTTTAGATTTATTTTCACAACCATTGTCAAAAATTGCATTATTAATACTTTCCACTGCTTCCAAAAATTGCTGTTCTAAAGATTTCTGCAAATCTTTTCTTCCGTCATTATACCGATCTCCAGTATATGTAAAAATTCCTCTTGGTCTTTTCTTTGTACAAGCTCTAATCAATGCTGTCATTGCAATTGCTTTCTTATATTGATCTCTAATAGCAGCAATATTAGTCCGCAAAACATCTATTAGCCTATTTTCCTCATCTTTATAATATAAGCCTCGAAATGTCTCTTCTACAAAATGATCAGACTCTCTTTTTTCAATCAATAATTTTTTCGCCTCGTCCAATGGCAATACAACATTATTGTTTTCTACCATTGCCTTGGTAAAGGTTGCTGACATTGCCATATAATCATTGCTAATTACAGTTTTTCCTTGAGCTTTAAACATGTAACCTACAATGCCAGAGCCAGAAAACAGATCCACTACTGAGTCAAAATTGAATTGTGAAGCAACAGCCCAAATTTGAGGTAATAATTTACTTTTAGAGCCCATATATC